>SDBT01007234.1_pt1 | contig 18303 bp, 16 predicted proteins | sample 2277101 | NCBI WGS metagenome assembly SDBT01 (sample SAMN10404973, study PRJNA504765) | marine sediment metagenome | isolation source: marine sediment core GS10_PC15, 103 cmbsf | place: Arctic Ocean: Southern Knipovich Ridge | collected 2010
ATAATTTGCTTTGTTGTTAGAATCTGATCTTTTGATTTGAAGACTTCTTGAATAGCTTGGGCGCATGTTGTCATCTTGTTATCACCTCAAATTCCATCTTGAGTTAAGAATTATATTTCTTTCGGAAGATTTATACTTTCCACTCATCCTCCCAGACGTCCATAGGCAATCCCGGTACAATAGCATCTGGGCCTCTTTCCTTTTTGCGGGTCTGCTCTTCCCAGTGGATTGCTAAAGAAAGATATATCAAAGCGGCTCGTGCTATCTTTAGAAGCCTGAGCGCCTTTTCCTCAAAATCCCTACGATACATAGAAAAAGCCAGCGTGTCGGCCATTGAACGGAACACTTCGTGATCCTTTTCTGATGGACCGAACCACATGTCGTCATGAAGTTTTAGATACTTGTGTTCAAGATGGTTGCGAATTTTATTGAGCTCTTGAGCATCCGGTTCAATGGATTCTTTGAATCCTGGCTTGTCCTCGTATAAATCTTTGCTGAGCCAGAAAAGACCGCGTAGAGGCCAGTTCTGACGGTTCTGGAAATCCCTCTTTAAACCCTTTCCCTTGCTCTGTGACTTATACCAGATTGTTCAGAATGATACTTTTTTCTCTGGAATCGATAAATGGAGATAATGATTCAGAAAGAATGCAATCTTATCGAACAAAGAATAGGCCATTCTGAAAGCGGTTTTCATTCTCTCGGCAGCTATGGAATAAGAGGGATAATCAAGTGTATTGAAAAGCAAGACTTCTTTATCTGAAAAATGAGGTTCATCTGCTTTCATGCCTTCATAATAAAAATACCTGGCAGAAACATATTCCTGTTTCATTTGGTTGAAGTAGCCAGGATAGTAAGGGCCTTCACCGATGTCCATGACAATATCAGGCGTAGTAAGAATGTCACGACCTCCTATAGGATATAGACCAAGATCATTTAAGGGATTCAAAAATAAACAATTCTTGAGACACCACTTTCTATACTGAATCTCTTCGTCGGTATCGCCAAGAGAAAAGGAGTTCATATCAAACTCATTTTCTAACTCTTCTTCAGGTATTATAGTTTCAATCCATTTCTTATGTTCAGCAAAACTTTTCTTAGCACTTCCAGGGAGTGTAAAAGATAATGCCTTGACGAGATCAGCATGGGCGTTTTTCATGAATACAATTGCGTGGCCTTCATCATATAGTGAACACGCATAATGGGCGAGACCAAATCCTTTGTTTCCGCAAGCCATAGGAAATGAAGGTAATCTTTCCAGGGCCTTATCCCAGTATTGGACCGCCTCGACAAACCGGCCTATTTCGTTCATCAGGTTTCCGAGATTGGTCAGTATTTGACATATGCGTTCATCCGGCAATGATTCATGCCCCGTTTGTAAGGCAGTGCGGAGATGGAAAATCTCTTTTTCTATTTCATCTTGCTCCCATTCCCAGGACTTATCCGTTTCCCCTCTTGAAATTCTCCTGATATCAGCATTCGCATTAGCCATGAAATAATGGGATAAGGCTAATTGCTCATCATTGAGTTCTCGATTCTGCAATTCCTCTGATAGTTGTATTGAATGCAATAAACCTTCTGTTTTTCTTAAATCAAAGGATACGTCTGTAAGATTACCTATATGCAGCAAAGCATCTTCGGAGGTAAGACCTTCGAGACTTTTCACTAACATCAGTGACTTATATTTGTCTTCGGAATTTACCATAGATTGCCTGAATTATATTTTCATATTAGAGTTTTTCCTTTTCCTCTGATTCATTGTTCTCATTTGGAGGAATTATCTTGTTGGCGTATCCCCTGATGCGCTCAACTTCTTCTTCAGTAAACACCCTCCATCCACGAATATCTCTCGCCACCTCAGGAACCTTACCTTCTTTCAGCCATCTCAATAGCGTGGCTTTGCTAATTCCAGCCTTTTTTGCTGCCTCTGCTGTATAAATTCTATCTTCAGGTGGTGCCATTTGCTCTATCCTATAATAATTTTGTCTATTCTCACTATTGGCCTATTTTTAGACTGTTATTTCAAGAACAGCAGCAGACACGTCTTCCAGTGCTGAGTATTCGGGTAATTCCTTCAACATATTCCTCAACCGCCTGCGACGAGCTGCTATTGGTCTTGATGGGTCAGCAATATTCTCATTATCAGCTATTAGTGGCAGACTGATTGCCGAAAGCTGTTCAGCCAAATCAGACATCTCTATATGGTCCATGTTGTCCGCATCAAACGGAGGTATTACTCGATTAGGTAAAGTATGCAAGTGCCTGGGACCGAGCTCTCCCTCTGGATTGAACTCTCGGATAGCTTCAGTCAGCGCGTCAGTGTTAATCAGGCCGACTCGATACCATGCCTCTTGTTCGGTGGGTACTAACGTCCAATAGAGAGTTTGATCGACTATAACGTCCCTGTGCTCAGACAAAGACAAGCAAGCAGCACAAGCAACACCACCTCCGGCACCGTTCAGAACCATATAATGATCCTGTGGAAATACCTGAATAGTAAGTTTGTTCCTCTCATCTATTTTTTCATGAAGAGGTTTAACGACTTGGTCTTCCTCCATGGCCCTGCCGATCCGCTGAAAGCGTCTAGCCGTTAGGGTGTAACCAGCTGTTCGGATTGCAGGGACGTCCATGATATCCCACTGACCGTCATCGTCGCGTCGGGCGGGAATAGCAATGTGAACGAAGTTGCCATCAAGAGTGAAGGGAAGCAAATTTAGAGACTGGACCATCCTATGGATAAAGGCCGGAGCTACCGACCCTTGGAAGGTCATTCCTTTGAGCTTCTTGGCATTCTTAACAGCAAAGTGGCTTCTATCACTATCACGCGGCGTGCGGACACGCCATTCGGAACCGCGCCGCTCTATGATCTCAACACAAACACCAGGGCGCGGCATCAGATCAGCTCCTTGAGGAGGTACTTCATCTGTGCCTTGCCTAACCGATTCGGGCGAGCCACCTAAAACCCATGCAGTGCGCCGGCCTAAGCGACGTACTCTGAGTGGACAATCCTGGACCTCTATTGGAGTTGCGATGGCACCCGAAGGATTGGAACGATTGACCTCGCCTATAGCACCGCGTTTAACACCAATGGCGGCTGCAGCCCGGACTTTGAACGTGCCCGGAGCAACACCCCAGATTTCTTGCAGTTCAAAGGAAACAGGGCGGACAGAATCGAGATATGCCGCATCCCTAAACGTTCCATGATGCTGTCCATTGAACACTGTACCGGGAATAAGGCAGGCAACAGCCGCTCCTGGTTGCAAGTATCGATTAATTGCATGAAGCAGGTGTGTCGTAGCGAGTTCAAGGTGCAGATGGGCTGCTCCACCAGGTTTGATCCCATAGGCCAGGGCGCGGCCCGAAAGTTGTTCCTTGTATGGATTATCTGCGAATTGGCTCATTGCAAGCCAAGGTGGATTGGAAACTATGCCATTGAACTGGCCAGCCAGAAGACCCGGTCTGTAAGTGTTGCGCAGGATAAACGCCCAGATCCCATTGCGATTAATAACAGCCAAATCAGCCATTCTCTTAGCCAGATTAAATACGCATCCTTGAATGCGCTCTTCGAGATCTTCATCAACCTCCAAGCTTTGCCGCTCGATTAGTGCATCAACAAATTCTGCAGCTCGCTCCTCAGTAACAGCATCCGCATTGCCAATCTGTTGAGCATCGCGGGCTTCGTCGTAAGCCCAGTCAATGACACCATCAAATAGCTGACGGTATGCTGGACCTATAAGATCATGTGGCAGGTCAACACGATGACCATCCAATTCTACAATTACCGCTTCTGATTCACCGGGCAGAGGAAGCCGACGAGTGATGGGCGTAACCGCAAACAACGAGTCTGCATGATAAACTGGAATCATTACGGCTTCGGCAGATGCCCGGACCTCATCTGCCAGTGTAACGACCCAGGTTGTCTTGGCCAGTAATACAGCAAGGGGATCAATATCAAAGCCAGTAACCGCTTCACAGAGCTCCATAAACGATAAATCCGGCCTGTCTTCTCTGATATATTTGAGTGCTTCTGAGATGATTAAACCAGACCCGCAGCACATATCGACGATTCGTGGAGCTTCGTCGATTGCAATCATATCAATGCATTTCTCCACGAGTTGCCTTGCTATCCATTGGGGCGTCCATTCTTGCCCTAGAAGCTTCCGTTCTGCGCGGCGGGCAAGTTGTGCCATCAGTCGGCCAAAAAGGTCTTCTTCAGTTCTACGAGAAAAATCGTAAGCATAGAGGTCACGTTGGACTTCTCGGGCGACAGGCAATACTTGATTAAGACAAGGGCTGCGCCAGAGCCATCCAAAATAATCTTGCTCGACCAAATTATGTAAATGGAATTGGTTTTCAAAATATTGACCAGTCAAAATTTGAGACAGCTCATCATCTTCGCTCATCAATGCCTGTTCTTCGAGGATATTGGCACAAAGTAAACGTGCCAAAATAGCAAAATAGACTTCATCAACATAAGCAAGAGTACGAAACTCACCAGCATCACGTTCCAAATAATCGACAAACTGGGACCAAAGATCAGTTACCAACATTATGGAAGTGTTATTGCTCCGTCCCTCATCTACTAAATCTGATAGAGTATCGATATGCCGACCATATGCAGAGCTATCAAGTCCAAGGTCTGTGGCGATGAAAGCGGCTGTCAGTTGACGGGATTGTTGTCTTGCCAAATGCTTTTGCAGGAACTCAATAAGCCAAAGGCCTGTAGCTTCGTCAGGTGTTGATAACCGAAGCACTTCAGTCTCGTTAAGTGTTATATCGTCAGGTGTACAATCCTCGGGATTTATTCCCTCGGTGACTGTGGCGTCATATATATACCAATCCACAGTATCAGAAAGGACACCGCGAACCTGGGAAACTGCTGTTCCGCCACGGATGGCACCTGCAACATACTCCTGTACTTGCCGATACCCTTGATTGAAACGTGGTCTTTGCCGGAGATCAGCCTCATATTCAATTACAGTGGCTCTAACGAGATTGTCGATAAAACGTTGAGATGTAGAGCCATTGGCTCTTCCAATCCGCGTTCCTGCTTCAGTACCCTCAGAATAATGATTTATCCAAGAAAGGTCTTCGGCATCAGGAAAAATACTTCTAAGCCAGGACGAAAATTCATTCCTAAGAACAGCTTCTGACCTGCCTTCGTCGCGAAGCTGTATGCAACGTGCAATACACTGTTGAGCCACGTCTACATTGGCTGGCATAGCCTACCCCCTTTGCCTTGCCTTTTTTAGTCGATCTATCAAGAAATACAGTTCGTTAATAATGTGGTCTATGCGGGCGACATCGTGACGCCCATGTAAAATTCCGTTAACTATGATATGATCTATTTCGTCTATTTTCCCTGTAGAGAAATTTCTCTCATGAGATTGCTTTTGACCAACCTCAGCGATTCCTTCAATTTCTGAGATTGAAAGCTTCGGTATTGGTATTCTGCGCAGATGTGTAGCTTCAAGCTTAAGTGCGCCTCCGCCCATCGGCGTACCGATAGCCTCCATGCAAGCCCTTGCCCATGCACTGTTCATCATTCCTATAACGCTCTCTGGCGTCCATGGTTTGCCTTTAGCCCAAAGCGTCGAGAAGTTGGCATCTATCAGTAATGGAGGCTTGCGGTTCGAAAGCACCCAAGGAGTATCTTGATTGACACGAGGGACAAATGCATCGGGGAGGTGTCTGCGCATAAAGTCCGGTATCATATACCAAAATCGTGGAAACTTAGGCCTTGGACCGGAGCGGCTCTCCCGTGCGTTAGTCTTTACAGCAGATAATTCAGGGATACATTTGCTATCTTTGGTTGAACCATATGGTGTTTGCGCAGCCCGGCGCACAAGATCAACCAGGGCTTTAGGCATCACATTGGGTGGATCAACTCCGAGGGTTTTGTAAATACTATATGCATTTTTTACCTCTTGTAAGTCCTCTGGCAGGACATATCCTCTAAGATCAAGAACATAACCAGGAGTTCTTAATCCCCATTTGAAATCCTCCAGCTCAGACTGGCGCCTTAGCACTGGCTTTAGCACGTCGATAGGAACGACGATTTCATCACCGCCCAACATGTCGCTAACGAGAATACGAGCCGTCTTTTGATCAAGCTGTTCGACCATATCTACATAAAAAAAACCATTACACCCAGTACGCAAGCCTTGGCCGACTTGTATATCAACCTTAGAAAGCTCATCCAGATTAATTTCACAATCATTAGGAAGAATACCTTCCAATTCGTGCGGAACTTTCTGTCTGGATGAAACACTGAGGGAAGAAAACAGTGGAGAGTCCTCAGCAAAAGATTCCAAACGTTTGAGCCATGAACTTTGTCGAATTGAACGAATCCCTGAAACGCCATCTTCTAAACGTTTTGTAACGATAATGCCCTTGGATTCCAGCGCAGTATTGCTCTTATCGTGGAGCAGCCATTGAGCGAATTTTCCCTCTGGATCTTCATCAGCAAACGCTGCACCTACGAGGCTGTTACCCTCCTTGGCAATTTGATCGACTTCAGTCCAGAAAACTCTATGTTCAGTTTGGCCTCGCCAGCAAAGTGGGGTCAAAAAAGCTTTAGAAGAAAGACGGGTGGCTACAACTAAATTAGTTCGAACCAGCGCCTCAGAAAACCATCCAGGTTGACGGTCTGCGATGACAGTCTCAAGCTGAAAGCATCGAGCCAGAAGGTATTGCAAGACATCGGCGTAGTTTCTATTACGCCAGGTTGCAGGTGCCACCAAAGCGAGAACACCGCCTGGTTTAACCAACATAGCAGCCAAAAGCCAAGCGGGAACGGATAAGTCTGAAAGACCTGAGAACCCTTGCACAAGTTCGCACCACACATCATGCTCTTGCCTGGGTATCCTATCTGAGACTACTTTAAGTAAGGTTTCTCTAATTTTCTCCAAAGAATCTCCATTACCAACACGCCCATTGTCAGTGATTGTCTGGTAACGTACATATGGAGGATTTGTAATAACCAAGTCATATCCGTCAGCGGGAAGAGCACTAATTAAATCTGACTCAAAGGCGCTAGATCCATATATTTCAATATTTGAAGCTTGATGTTTGTCCTGCCATGTTTGTAGACGGTCGCGGCAGACTTTAGTCGTTTCTGTATCGATTTCAATTGCATCAACTTTGAGCAGAGGGATGTCTTCAATAAGACAGCGCTCAAACACTGCATCTAACAAATCTCCGTGACCTGCCATAGGGTCAATGACAGACCTGCAGTTTTTTCGGATGCTTAATGCCGCTAAAATGCGTGCCAAAGGAAGGCCAGTAAAAAACTGTCCCAGACGTTTACGCTTTCCTGAGTCGAGGGTCGATTCAAAGGAAGCTGCACGATGTCGAGCGACAGACAGTTCTGTATTTCCTTTGAGTGGCATTCTCATGACTCATTTTGCCTTTTTTCGAACTGCCGATAGAAAGCTCCGGCACTGATTGGTACTTCCTGGTTGCAAGTCAGATAATGGGCCACCAGACGTGAATAAATGCGCTGTGGTGTCATTTCGACTGGGTCAGATGATAAAACGGCTTGTTTCATCAATTCATCGACTATAGTCCACACATCTGACACAGTTCTGCTTAAAAGCCTCTGATTCTTTGAGAGAAGTATAAGCGGATCGCCTCGGACTGCTCCCTGTGTCGTAACTTGCTTGAAGCTGCCTTGGGTCTTATCTAATAAACCTGTACAAGTAACACTAAAGCCTGCTTCTTCGCAGGCTGTTCGTAGTGCATTCCAAACTTTTGCTGATGTAGAGTGAAACGCCACGGTAGCATTGGCATTAGGTGTGAGGACACGGTAAATCTCCTGAAAAGCGCGATGTAGTAGTTGTCGATAGTCGTCTACTGTTTTTCCCTGATATGGACTTACAATAACCTCATCAGTGAAATCTGTGGTTTGTCCAAGCCAGGCTTCATTCAAGAAGTTCACTTCAGCGTATGGGATGTTCCCGCCAAATGGAGGATCAGTAAATACATAATCTACCGATTCATCGGGTAAGTCTGTTGATAAACACGAAGCATTGCGAATTTCCACTCGGCTTTCATGCTTATATGTAATTTCAAAGGCTCGGACAATCGTATTTAACTTCCGACGTAAGCCAGCAAAGATGTTCTTTTCAACCGGCAGGCCACTAACGTACAAAACGCCGGGTTGCGCACTTGTTACCACTAGATCCTTTTGCCCCTTTTTCCCAACCACTCGGGTCATTATTGTCGAATGGGAAGCATTATAACTGAGAAGCCAAAAACGTAAGACATCCCTAAGCTCTGGCTGGTGTTCTTGAACTTGTTCCCAAAGATTTGAAAAGGAAATTAGGTTTCGGCGAGCATAGAAATGATGAAGATGTGTAATGCCTCCATGATAACCGCTACGATACAAATCCCCCCAAGGAATCTCTAATTTGGGAACGCAGTTAGGTATAGGTTCTGATTCAATGCGCTTCAAAAGGCGCAAATCAGATGATTGCGCAGGTCGGTTCCAAGTCTTACCATTTGTCAAACCATAGACCCAGACAGGTCGTCGGAAACGAGTCTTTCGATTTTGATCCAAAATATCATCCGACTGGTTCCGTGTAACACGACGAACGTCATCTAAAATGGATTCATGACCACATTTGGGACATTTGAACATCCCGGAAATAATGGCAGGATCACGCGAAACACAAGCATCCCATAGAGAAACATGTTTTCGACATGACGGGCACAGCAATATATCCGACCAGATTATGTACCGAATTGATCCTGTTCCGTGTTGGGAATTACGTGCTTCGTAGAGCCAATTGTACTGTTTTTCGACATTGTTGAGAATTGATTCTGCTGCATTTTGAAATACAACTGGGTCTGGTGGTGAACAAAGAACGCGTGAAATTAGAGAACCTAGCACGCCTATCTCAAATAGGATTGCATTTCTCGGCCCCCATTGAATTGGTAACCCAATTGCCTTGGCATTTTGTTTCATTCGGTCCGTGGGTTGTCCACAGAGTATTGCTCCCAAACCCGAAGTTCCACTGCCAGCAAAACAATCGAGAACAGTGTCACCAGGGTTTGTATGACTCGCGATAAACAATGCAATCGTTTCAGGTGAGATTTTCGTTGGGTAAGGAAAGGAGTTGAAAAGCGGGCCGCCCCGAGAGGCCCTGATAGGATTACGGTATAGAGCCGTTATTGATTCGAGTGCGATAGTGTTACTTGCTGATTTTTCGCTTCTTTTTGGTTTTAGCAAAGTTAAATTTCCGCAAAGGATTAGAGGGGCAAGTTTCGCCTGAGTCTATCACAAGTACTCAAACACCTATAAAAAATATGACTATAGTCAAGTATATGCAAGTATATATATAAATGTCAAACTGTTTTGTTGATAACTCTTGATTTTCCATTATCATCTCAAGAAAAATCTCCTAGCTCAACAATTTTATATAACATTGACTAAGCAAGATATCTCCCCACACCTTCAGGATAACATCCACCGCAAAACCCTGTGATATGTCTGACAAACCATTATCTCATTTCTCTATCCTGGTTCAGATTGAGATTGGGGATTGGCTTGAAGTTCCCTTTATTCGCACCTCAATTTAACCTCGCCATCACCATATCAATCGATCTTCAGGCCACTCTGTATCGAAGCCTGAAAATATGGCCGCATCAAGGACACATGGATAAACACCGCTCCTCTCACATAATTGCTGAAGACCATCCATAATGAAATTATAATAATTTTTGTCAGTCAAACCGGCTGACGACAATTTGATAGGAAAGCCGAAATCATTAAGCCATTTGATGATCCTGCTATCGACCGGGATTTCGTATTTTGTTAGGGCTAAAGACTGGAGAAGATTTCTCGCCTGCTTAGGACCGAATCCTTTAAGATGATCATGAATATACTCTGCCGACTCCCTTTCTATCTCTATCTTTTCATTGTCTTCTAAAGAATCCGCTATCCTAAATATACTCTGCCATCCCCCATTCTCAAGCCATACAAGATTATCTGAAACCGCCTCCCCTATTTTATTCGCCATTCTGATACCTCCAAAATCGGATATTGTTTTCGAGACAAAACGGCTGAGGCCTGTTTGAGAGGAACAGGCAGGGTAATTTAACGGGAAAGGATTTGTACAGATGAACCTTGTTACTGCGCTGTCTGGACCTGATCGTTGCTGCGTGGTTAGGAGACAAGAGATCATCGCCTCCCAGAAGAGGTCTTTTGTCACTTTAGGGGCTGATCTCTCAACATTCCTACTGATTCGATTCTTAACGAAAGAGCTATCCTTATGGCGATCAAGAAAAGCCCTAACTTTCCCAACATCTGCTTCTGTGATTTGCCAATGGATTTCCATGCTTGATCCCTTTTATGAGACCAGACTCATTTCCTGGTGGTTATAAATCAAGCACAATTTTACTGTTTTTCACTAAGAATAATACATATCACTTTAATAGAAAAGTCAATAAGTTCTGACTGTAATATTTTGTAAGAAAAAATAGCGTGGGAGGTATAATTGATTACTAATTGTTGCTTAAATATATGGAAAAGGGTATTTTGAACCTGAAACCATCTTTCATTATACCTGATTTGTCCAAAACCTTTTGAAGACATACACAGTATATGAGGAGGAGTCTTATGATTCTGCCAGAAAAACTATCCCAAAAAATAAAGGATATTCATAATAAATTAGATCGCCAGGGAGAAATATTTTCTAAATCACAAATAGACAAATTTAGTGAAACATTCCGACATAGATTTAGCCCTACTAAATTAAATAGTATTGATGGAGAAACACTTTTAAATACTATGCATAATCATAGCAACAACGATAGTTTGGTTTATTGGCTGGAATTTAAAAATGACGATGAACTGCCGGGAACGAGGCTTGGTAGCATAGCCGGTGGTAGTGCATTAAAATTCGGCATTTACAGACGAAAAGAGACTGGTGCATGGATGACTGGAAGCCCTCAAAATCAGAAAGAATTGACGATAGATGAGGCTGTTGAAATTGCGAGAAAACATCGTGAACAACTCTCCAAGGGGTTTGAATTATTAGAAAACTTTTATAGCCCCGCTTCGGACAATGATTATCTCCAGCTGCAAAAAGATATGGATCAATATGCCCCAGACGTAAGCAACACTTCTTGGGGACATAAGTATTTTAGCTTATCTTATCCGCATAAACTTGATGATTACCATAATCCTACATATCAAAGATTCTATTTGATAAAGCTTTTGCAAATGCCTCCCCAAGAGGAAGGGCGTTATGTTTGCGCTGGCAAATATGTAACAATTGCCAATGAAATAAATATTCTTATTCCCAACCTAACGAGAGTGTTGGGCAGCATTCATCCCAGACCGCACAGATACTGGCGCGTAGGGACAAGACTCGGAGGCGTTGATAGCCGCTGGGATATTATGATGGAAAACAGTTGTATTGCAGTTGGTTGGGATAAGGTTGGCAATCTATCAAATTTTGAATACAAAAGGGATGATAAGGAAAAGATACGAGCGAAAATAGAGGAAAAATACCCGGAAAGTCCTCAGCAAGTTGGCAGAAGCACACAACAGCTTTTTAACTTTGTCGCGGCCATACAAGAAGAAGACTTGGTTATACCATCTGATGGTGAGAAAATACTGGGTCTAGGCAGAATTAATGGTGATTATTTTTATGAGCCTAATTCTGATGCCCCTCATCGCAGACCTGTTGAATGGCTATCGCTTGATGAATGGAAGATTCCCGAAATAGAGGGTCTTCGTACAACTGTCTATGAAATCAAGAAATTTATTAACCTAGTCAGCATTGAAAAAAAGCTATTCGACACAACATCACCGCCAGTTATCCCAGTAGTTAAACCACCTCCAAAAGATTTTAAGCTTTCAGGCATACCAGGTCGTATCCAATCGATCCTCGAGCGCAAGAGACAGGTGATTGTTTACGGACCGCCTGGGACTGGGAAAACCTATTGGGCTGAAAAAACAGCACAGGATTTAGCCAGCTATGCCCGATTTAATAAGTCTTTTGAAGATTTATCGAACGAGGAAAAACTAACCATTTTGGGAAAAGATTCAGAATCTCAGGGCTTGGTCAGAATGTGCACTTTTCATCCCGCTTATGGATATGAGGATTTCCTCGAAGGTTATCGTCCAAAAACAGTTGATGATCAAATGATGTTCGAGCTTCAGGATGGAATAATGAAAAAGCTGTGTCTCGATGCCACCAGGAATCTAAAAAATAAATTTTATTTGATAATTGATGAAATTAACAGAGGAGATATACCAAGAATCTTTGGTGAATTGCTGACAGTAATTGAAAAGGATAAACGAGGCAAAAGCGTACTTCTATCGGTATCTGGAGAGCAATTCTATGTGCCTGACAATTTGTATGTCATTGGTACGATGAATACCGCTGACCGTTCAATTGCACTGCTCGACACCGCATTGAGAAGGAGATTTGGTTTTATAGAACTCATGCCTGATATTGATGTTTTAGGGAATACAGTCGTGGAAAGTATTCCTTTAGGACCATGGCTTTCAGCGCTTAATTCTCAAGTATGTGAACATATCGGTCGAGATGCTCGTAATCTCCAGGTCGGGCATTCTTATTTTCTGGAAAACGGACAACCAGTTACTTCATTCAGTAAATTCGCAAGAATCATTCAGGATGATATTATACCGTTGATTGAAGAATACTGCTATGAAGACTATGATACAATGACCAAGATATTGGGGAAAGGTTTCGTCGATGAAATCAATCAGCGTATTAATCACGATCTTTTTAACCCCGCAAAAAAAGACGATCTCATTCAAGCATTGAAGAGCATTGATCCTAATTTAGATTCATCCGCCCCAGCCTTACTTTCAGATACGGAAATGCCTGAAGAAGATCAGGATGAACAACCCGATGATTCAGAACGGGCAACTGGCGAGTCTTAATAAAGATGCAAAACATCTCGATTGACCTGTTAGAATGGGAAAGCAAATCCCCTGAGTCTAACCCCGATTTGGAAGGTCTCGATTTAGGGCGTGATGAATCGGTCAGAAGCATGGCCAATTTGCTTTCCGAATCGGGCAGGCTTGAAATATCTGAATTGTCCACTGGTCTTTCAATTAGCGCATCCTCGTATGTTGGCACTGTTAGGCTCGGAAATATCAAAATCACTATCCACCCCAAAATACCTGGCTCCCCTTTATTAAATCTTTTGCGATATGCCTATGGAATGCGAAATCTCAACCTTTTTTCGCCAGTGGAGTATGGCACAGAGGCTCAAGCATTTCAGGACTTGCTGATTAATCAATTAGTTGCTGAGACAATGGAACTAATTTCTCGAGGTTTGGATAAGCAATATATAAGACTTCAGGAAGATTTAAATTGCATACGCGGTAGGATCGACTTTCAAAAACTTGCAATTAGAGGGGGGCTAAAGCAGGCGGTAATGCCCTGTTCACATCATCCGAGAATTGAAGATTCATTAATCAACCGAGTTCTAAAAGCTGGACTAAAAATAAGTGTTCTTTTGACAAACGACCTATTTTTGCGAGCCCAGCTGCGACGTTTGATAGCCATATTGGACGAATCTGTTTCCCATATTCGGTTGAACTGGGAATCGCTGCAAAATGTTAGACGAAAAATGAATCGTATGACGAAAGCTTACAATTCGGTAATTGCTATTATTGAGGTTCTATTTGAATCCGCTGGAGTTTCACTTGATGAAAGGTATTCCTCAAAATTGAACCTACCAGGATTTCTGTTCGATATGAATCGTTTTTTTCAGGCTCTGATTTCACGATTTTTTAATGAAAATTTAAAAGATTTTAAAATCCAAGACGAATACAGGCTTAAAGGAATGATGGCATACATTCCTCAATATAATCCACTGAAAAAGAAAGCTCCGACACCGCGTCCTGATTATGCTATTCTGAAAAACAGTCAAGTTGAGGCCCTACTTGATGCAAAATACAGAGATCTATGGGAAAAGAACTTGCCAAGAGAAATGCTTTATCAGTTATGCATTTATGCTATGAGTCAATATGAAAATCGCACTGCAACCATATTATATCCTGTTATCGGGGAACATGCCAAAGAAGCTAAGATTGAAGTTAGAGATCCCATCTATGGAAGTGGCAAAGCACAAGTCGTCCTTCGTCCATTGGATTTGATAAATTTAGATGAATTGGTTTCCGGACCTCAAAACAGACAAAACGAAAGAAACAAAATTGATTTTGCTCACTATCTTGCTTTTGGAAAAAATTAATGACTATACTTATATAGTTTGTTTCTCATTCCCCACCTCATCAACTGAAACACCCTCCTAATTGCCAGTAATTCTTTTCTTTAGAACAAATCCGAAACTTAATTTTTATCTGATAATCGTAATTATAGAAGGCCATTCTTCGATTGAAGATAGCTTGCCCATATTGGGTAGATTGAACGTTAAATTTTTTAGCTATAATCCCGTCTGAGGGCTACTATTAAGGCCTGTGATAGCATCCATTCAGGTGAAGATATCATCCATCTCAAAAACCTGTGATATGTCTGACATAGCATCTTTGTGGATCTTGTATCAACTCTATAGATCTTGAACTTTGAAGCTGGTAAAAAGTTTTGATATTAAAAAAGCCCAGTTTCGGTCGGGCGGCCTACCTGCCGTAGCAGGGTGTCTCCCGAGCATCCTGGCTCGGTGCCCACACTTAAGGTCATTTCAGGCTGACCCCTAATATCACCATAGATTTTAGATTTCAAAGATCACATCTGACACCCCACGTGCACCTTGCCAAAAACATTCGTTTTAATATATCTTTAATTTCAGAAAGTTATATTCATATGCCGTCAAACAATTAGTTTGATTCCCAACATCAAAAAAATTAAGGCCCATGGGTTTCAATCGCTGAGACAGCTGAATTCAAGGCCTTTTTTTCGCGAATTCTTTCTATGAATTTATTCCTGAGCTCAGGACTTACTTCCGCGAGAAGGTGAACAATCTCTTTCATAAACTCTTGGACTATTTCAGCATCATAGAGAGTCTTAAAAATTTCGATTTGAAGGCCGAGCTGGTTACGTATTTCGGCCATAGCTCTTAAAGCCAGCTCTCTCGGATCCTTAAACTTAAATTGCTTAACAACCTCTTTTTTCTCCCCGGATCCAACCATAACATACTTGACATGACTTTCGAGAATGCGAAGAGCCTCATTATCCCCGCGTTGCCATCGCATACATAAGTCTAACAGTTCGTTTGCATTGTCGTTGATTTTCTGTAACTGGCCGATTGCATCAAGTTTATTTTTAACAACAGTGGGCGCGTACTCAATCGCTGTATTCCTCACAATGGCGATACCAAGTTTTTTTCGTGCCTTTGACACTGCCGCAATACTAGTACCAAAATATTTCGCGCATTGGGTGAGAGATTTCTTCTCTTTCGTGATCATTTGTTCAAGTTTTTCCAGGTCTATTTTGGGTGTTCTTGACATACTCTTACATTCCTGTTTTACTCATCGGGTCTTTAGGTTTTCCAAGATTTCATTGACAATATTGTTAAGTTCTTGTTTTTTGTTGACTCGAAAAGTTTCGAGCCAGTTATCAAAGTCAGACTTTCTTATTAAAATTTTGCCCTTTAATTTGTAATGTGGCAGTTCTCCGGCTTTTATATAATCCCTTAAAGTGGGTATCTTAAGCGAACAATAACCGCTCAATCCTTTAAGGTCATATATGACGTCCGGGGTGTTCATGATATGTCTGTTAAGGCTTCTCGTGCGATATCTATTAATTTTTTCACATGGTGGATTTCATCATTTAGAATCCGTTTTTTCTCGGTCAGTTTTTCCCTGGACTGTTAGGTTCCGGCTGTTTTAGGCAATTCAGAAAGTTAGTCATGGGCCTTTTGCAGCCGGATATGAAAACCTTCGAAGTCTTTTTTGAGCTCATCGTCGGTGATCAATCTCATTGATTCACCTTTTTGATTTTACATGTATGTATTGCGACCTCGCACCGGACAGGTTGTCCGGACTCCAGGTAAAACGGCCCCCATGGCAATTCTCTGGTGTCCGGGTCAGTATCTCTTGTTTTTAAGTAAAAGCAATTTTCGCACTCGTTTTGGTTTTTCATGGTTTCCGGCTCTTTTCTTTTTTTAAGGACTGCCTACTGCCTATGGTAAAATATAAATACTTTGATAGAACACTGAACTTTTAAAGAAATAAAAAACGGTCGCTTTAATCCTCTAAACTCTTCACAGATAAGACTTTGCGTTACTTTTTGCCTCTATTTCTCCACTTTGACAGAACAAAGTGAGGGATTTTCTTAAGAAATACTCTCCACTTTGATAGAACAAAGAAGTCCACTTTGATGCGTCAAAGTTACTTTTGTTTTTTAAACCCGATTCCCTTCGGGAGAATGCGAGGGATTCTAACTTTTTCATACTGAGATGTTCCGTATCGTTTCCACCGTCCGCTTATGGCGTACTTACTTGGCTCGTTATCGTAATAATTTCCTCGATGCTCTATGTCGATAAATCCCAAGTCCTCAACCAGCTCCTTGATCACTTTGTGGAAAGTTTGGCTCGATTTGATTCCAAGCTCTTTCGCCTCAGCATAGGTAAAAATGATTTCCCCGTTATTTGTAACAACCAGGTCCTTTAACCCTCTTTTCTTTCCATCTTTTCGTTTCTTGTACGCTTTCTGATGGAATCGAATTAAAGTCAACATAGCCGCTTTCCCGGATAAGTCTCTGAATGCATCACTTTCGATAAGAGATGGTTCCAACATGCAATAACTCTTGTTCTGAAACTTTTTCATCAATACCCCAGGATTTTATTTGGCCGGTGCTACACCTGGGGAGGTAGCATCTTTTCACCCTGTTGGGCGCCGGCCAGGTTTTTCTTTTTTTTTATTCGGATCATTTTCAATCGGCCTCTGCCTTTCGTTCACAAGATCATCAAGCTTGTTTCGATTCACACCAGCCAAATCTGCCATATTAGGCCTCATAGCTTTTAACCCTCCCACCCAAAAACAGATCACTCGAATCGACCCCAATAACAGCAGCAATCTTTTCAATTTCTTCACTCGTTGCTACTATACCCCTTTCTATGAGACTGATGCGCCACTGTGGGATATTCGTGCGCGACTCCAATTTGGGCTGGCTTATCCCCCGTTTAACCCTCTCAATCTTCATCATGCTTATCATAACAACATCTCCATCTATTTATGATTGATCTTACGAGAGCACACACGAAAGCATAGGTCAAGCGTAAAATAGCGTAACATACTAATATCATTATAATTAGTTGGGAAAATTCGGGGGTTTTATTTTAATCTAAATGTGCAGGAAAAGCTAAGATAAGGCAGGTTTTTAAGTTATTACAGGCCATTAGATGATGGGAAAATTTTAGCTATTTTTTTTGATTTTTAAATGCAGCTTACTTGTCGCTTGCATGCCTCTCATGGCAAGTTCTCTACTAAGCTGGTATGTTTACGTCCACTTTTTTTAAATTGCAGTTTTTTTGTGCGGGTGTTGAGTCATTCTTTTTGGGGGTGTCTGAGTGAAGTGGTATAGTTATAGCGGACACCTTGAAAAGCATGTTATAAGAACCAGCTTCAAGGAGGTGTCCAATGACCCAAAAACGAAAGCACTATTCAAAACAATTCAAGATCGATGCAGTTAAACTGGTAACCGAACAAGGATACAAGGTATCAGAAGCCGCGCGTAACCTTGGGATCCACCATAGCTCTCTGAGACGCTGGAAAAAGCAGCTTGAAACCGACGGCAACCAATCTTTTCCAGGGAAAGGGCATATGACCTCTGACAAAGAGGAATTATACCGGCTCCGTAAAGAGGTAAAAAAGCTGCGAATGGAGCGAGAAATCTTAAAAAAGGCAGCGGCCTTCTTTGCCAACGAGCCGAAATAAGATACGGCTTTATCCGGCAGCAACAGAAGGCCTATCCTGTAACCGTTTTGTGCAGTGTTATGGGAGTCAGCCGGAGCGGGTATTATAAGTACCTTAAAAGAGAGCATGAGGATAAAATGGATCCGGATTTTGAGTTAGTTGCCAAAGTTCGTCAAATACATTCCGATACCAGAGGCATCTACGGTTCACGACGAATGAGCGGCCAGCTTCGGGACGATGGCTACGATATTGGTCGATACCGTGCCCGGAACCTGATGAAAAAGGCCGGTGTATCCGTAAAACGTCGCAAGAAATTTAAAAGAACCACTGACAGTAATCACAAGCTGCCGATCGCTCCAAATCTTTTGAATCGTCAATTTGAAGTCGAGCGACCCGATACTGTCTGGTGTACCGATATAACCTACTTATGGACCCTTCAGGGC
>SDBT01007235.1_pt1 | contig 18301 bp, 11 predicted proteins | sample 2277101 | NCBI WGS metagenome assembly SDBT01 (sample SAMN10404973, study PRJNA504765) | marine sediment metagenome | isolation source: marine sediment core GS10_PC15, 103 cmbsf | place: Arctic Ocean: Southern Knipovich Ridge | collected 2010
TTGAGATAATATCCCATTATGAATAACACGGACACGAAAGCAGCCTGGGCTTATCACAACGACACCAAGCATTCTGAAGTGAGTTTTCGAACTACTCCTCATTTCCTGGATTGGGACAATCAACCTCGGCCGTTCAAGCTGTACGAAGGTTTAGGTGCGTTGCACCTGCCCGCTACTTTCGGTTCCTCTTCGATGCCTGCACTCGAGGCGATCCAGCCGGAAGGCCTGGAATCGGAAGCCAAAGTCATCCCGGACCTGCCGGTTCTGGCCAAGATCTTCTACTTTTCAGCCGGAATCACCAAGAAAAAGACTTTTGACGGTGGCGGCGAGATTTTGTTTCGGGCTGCCTCGTGCACAGGAGCGCTTTACCACATCGAGCTTTACCTTGCTTGCGGCGACTTGCCCGGGTTGAAAGCGGGCTTGTATCATTTCGGCCCTTCCGATTTCGCTTTGAGACGGCTTCGAGTCGGCGATTGGCGCCCGTTGCTCGTGCAGGCGAGCGGAAATGAGCCGTCTTTGGCCCGGGCGCCGGCCATCGTCATTTTTACCTCGACTTTTTGGCGCAATGCGTGGAAGTATCGAGCCCGAGCCTACCGTCATGCCTTCTGGGACGGCGGCACTTTGTTGGCCAACCTGCTGGCGGTTGCGAGGACGAAGAAGGTTCCCGCCAGGCTCGTCGTGGGTTTCGCCGACGAGCCGGTGAATCAACTTCTGGACGTCGATCCGGAACGAGAAGTTGCGCTGGGTCTCGTATCACTGGGACAAGCCGACAGGACTCCTCCTCGGTCACCCGAAACTCCTGAGGGCTTGAACCTGAAAACGGTTCCGCTGTCGCGGTCGGAGGTCGACTATCCGGCCATCCGAGAGATGCACCAAGCCTCCTGTCTCCACGACCCGGATGAGGCGAGTCGGTGGCGCGGTAGTCCGGCCGAGATGAAGCCGCCGCAGCCTTCCGGGGCTCTGTTTCCTCTAAAGCCACTGGAGGCCGGGCTGCCAGCGGAATCGCTCGATGATGTCATTCGGCGCCGCGGATCCACCCGTCAGTTTGCTCGTCTTCCTATCTCCTTTGCTCAGCTGTCCACGATTCTGGATAGCTGCACCCGTGGAGTTTCCGCCGATGGTCTCGAGCCGTTGGGAAGCTCGGTCAACGATCTGTACCTGATCGCGAACGACGTGGAAGGACTGCCGGCGGGGGCTTACTTCTATCATCGGGGGCTTCGAGCTCTCGAGCAGCTCAATGAGGGTGACTTCCGCAAACAAGCAGGTTACTTGGATTTGGGCCAAGCTCTTGCCGCGGACGCTGCCGTCAATATTTACACAATGACCCGCCTGGAGCCGGTTTTGTCGAGATACGGCAACCGCGGCTACCGGCTGGCTCAGCTCGAAGGCGGAATTATCGGCGGAAGAATCTACCTGGCTGCCTATGCCCAGCGACTCGGCGCCACCGGGTTAACTTTTTTCGATGACGACGTCACCGAGTTCTTCTCGCCGCATGCCGAAGGAAAAAGCGTCATGTTCTTGGTGGCGGTGGGCCGATCGGCGCGCCGCAAGGTGTTGTCCGAGCGGTAAGTCGTCCCTGCCGGGCTGAATCCTACTGGGTTGCCACTTTTTCCTCGGTCGTCACGGTGAACTTCTTATAGTCGGCATAGGTAAAATCCAGTCGGCGGTTGTAGCGTTTCACGAAGTAGAATCGACCCAGCAGTCTGACCCGGACACGGTGGAGGAGCCAGAGCTCATCCTGCACGTGGCTTAGCTCGGCCACCGCTTCGGTGCCCTTGGAGATGCGTCCGAATAGACCTCCGACGAACTTCATGTCTTCGCGAAATCGGAGGTAGAGCTTGGCAATTTGGTTGTGCTCCGGATCGATCCAAATCGTCCCTTCCACCCGGCTGAGAATATCGGTTGCCCGGGAATGGGACTCGTATTCAGGACGGGGAGAAAGATCGAACACCCGGACCCGTCGGCCGCTCAGCTCTTCGTCGGGAAGGGGAGTGAACTGAAATACTTCGAGGGCTTCCTTGATTCGTGAGTCGAAACGACCGAGCCTTTTCTTCAAGTTCTCCCGCTTTTTTTCCAACTCGGCAGGTGAGAGCTCGAGATGTTTCTTCAAATACTTCTGGAATTTTCGTTCTTCTTTCTCTTCATCTTTCGGAGATAGCGGTTGGCCGTGTCGTGCTACCAGGCGGCGGTATTCTCCACCTGGTGCCGGGGTGACCTGGAAGGACTCTTCCTCTCTCTTGGAAGCGGTTCCATCTTTGCGAAGATGCTCGGTGATAATGGTCTCGACGTAGGTATATTGCCTTTGGAGCTCCTGGTTGTGCTCTTGGTTGTCTGCGACCCGACGCAAGAGCGTCTCGGCGTCCTCACGCAGCCCGCTTTGACCCAGCGCCAGAGCGAGAATCATTCCAAAGAGGCTCATTCCCATATCCAAAGATAATAGACAGAGTTACGGGGATCAGGCAAACTCGGCGCATAAAGCTTTCAAGGACTGTATGGAATGGAGTAATGCTGCTATTCTTACGCGGCTAATACATGAGCGCAAACGTGATCCGCGTCCTTATCTCCGACGACCACCAGCTTTTTCGGCAGGGGCTCGCTGCCTTGCTGAAGGAAACGCCTGGGCTTGTAGTGGCCGGTGATGCCTCCGGTGGCCCGGAAACTTTGGAGAAAGTGCTCGGCATCAATCCGGATGTTCTGGTCCTGGATATCGTGATGCCGGGAATGGATGGTATCGAGACAGCTCGAAGGATCGCCAAAACACCGGCCAAGACGCAAATCGTCTTCCTCACCGACCACCACAACGAAGCGTACTTGCGTGAGGCTTTCGGTGCCGGGGCTCGAGGCTACCTAAAGAAGGACTGCTCCGTCGATGAGCTGATCCAAGCCATCCGCTGCGCGGCCCGAGGCGATTATTATCTGCCGGATCCCGCCAACCGCGACCTGGTGCTCGAGTACATCAATCCGGTGGTAAAGCGGCAAAAGCCCGGAGGGATCATGACGCTCAGGGAACGGGAGATTGCCGTTCTCCTTGCAGACGGATACTCCACCAAGGAGGCGGCGGCGGTGTTGGATATCAGCGCCCGGACCGCCGAGGCTCACCGGGCCTCCATCATGCGGAAGCTGGATGCGAAAAATGTGGCGGATATCGTGAAATATTGCATCCGAAACCGCCTGATCGACCTTTGACCCGCTAGGCAAAGCTCCCTAGGTAGAAATACGGATATCCCTCGATAAATAAAGCCCCTATGATTGCTGCAAAGGCCGTCGTCGTGCGGCTGGAAGGAAGGAGTACACCTTATGAGTGATTACGTCTCATCGTTAATGGAGTGGGTCAAAGCCAAGAATCGGGCCGAGGTCGAGTTCCATCAGGCGGTCCAAGAGGTTGCCGATTCTCTGGTTGTTGTCCTGGACAAGCATCCTGAATACCGCAACGCGAAGATCTTCGAGAGGATCATCGAGCCGGAGCGGGTCATCATGTTTCGGATTCCCTGGGTAGACGATCAGGGCAACGTTCAACTCAACCGCGGTTTTCGAATCGAGATGAACAGCGCCATCGGGCCTTACAAGGGCGGATTGAGATTCCACCCATCGGTAAACCTGGGTATCCTCAAGTTCCTGGCCTTCGAGCAAGTGTTCAAGAACGCCCTGACCACCCTACCGATGGGCGGCGGAAAAGGCGGTTCGGATTTTGACCCCAAGGGCAAGAGCGACAATGAGGTCATGTGCTTCACCCAGAGCCTCATGAGCGAGCTTTTTCGCCACATCGGCCCCAACACAGACATTCCCGCCGGAGACATCGGTGTCGGAGGACGCGAGATCGGCTTCATGTTTGGACAGTACAAGAGGCTCCGCAACGAGTTCACCGGGGTTTTGACCGGCAAAGGCATCAACTGGGGCGGCTCCCTCATCCGACCCGAAGCCACCGGCTACGGAGCGGTTTATTTTGCCGCCGAGATGCTCGGCACCCGGGACGAGAGCCTGGAAGGGAAGACCTGCCTGGTTTCCGGCGGCGGGAACGTGGCTCAGTACACCACTGAGAAAATCCTCGACCTCGGCGGAAAGGTTGTCACTCTCTCCGACTCGGGCGGCCACATCTATGATCCCGAAGGTATTGATCGCGAGAAGTTGAAGTTCGTCATGGATCTCAAGAACGTTCGCCGCGGTCGGATCAAGGAGTACGCCGACAAGTACAAGAGCGCAACCTACACCCCGGTCGATCCGAGCCAAGACACCAATCCTCTCTGGGCTCACAAGGCGGACTGCGCTTTCCCCAGTGCCACCCAGAATGAGATCAACGCGAAAGATGCCGCCAATCTCATCAAGAACAGCGTGTACGTCATCTCCGAAGGTGCCAACATGCCTTCCACCCCCGAGGCGGTCAGCCAGTTCCTCGAGGCCAAGATCCTTTTCGGTCCCGGCAAAGCGGCCAACGCCGGAGGCGTGGCGGTTTCCGGCCTGGAAATGTCCCAGAACAGCTTGCGCCTTTCCTGGACCCGCGAGGAAGTCGATCAGAGGCTCCACGGCATCATGAAGAGCATCCACAAGGCCTGTGTCGATGCAGCGGATAGGTTTGGAGTTGCGGGCAACTACGTCGACGGCGCCAACATCGCCGGCTTCCTGAAGGTGGCCGATACGATGATGGATCAGGGAGTTGTGTAAAGGCTTCTTTATCTTCTCTCTGTTATAAAGTAGCGGGGCGGAAACCGTCCGCCCCGCTATTTGCTCTCTCTGTCCACGCGATACCGAACTTCCACCCGCCTCCCACATCCCATAGGAACGACATCCCATTGCTTGGCTTCTCCTTGTAGAATAGGGGCGGGACGGAGTGGGTTTGTCCCCGTTTGGCTTCTCAGATTGGAGAATCTGCCGTGTCCGAGATCGAGTTACCCTCCCGCGCGCCCTGGTCCCGTTCGGAGCGCTTTCAGGGTTTCCAGGATTTGATGCGCCACCGCGTCCAGGACGTCCTCCTGGTCGCGAGTCTTTACGACTCGTTTATCCTTTCCGAGGACGGAAAGCTCCACGAGCTCTTCATGGACGAGTTCCTCGAGCTCAACCTTCACCACACCCCCGGCCTGACGAGTGTGACGTCGGGCGAAGAGGCTCTCCATCTGGCGCGTGGACAGAGTCGATACAACCTGCTGATTTCCTCCATGCACGTGGGCGATATGAGCGTGCTCGATCTCACCCGAAAGCTCAGGGAGTCGGGTGTGGACATTCCCAGCATTCTACTCGCTTACGATAATCGGGATCTCACCGATTTCATCAACAAGAACGACGTTTCGGAAATAGAGAAGATTTTCCTCTGGCAGGGAGACGTCAGGATTTTTCTCGCCATCGTCAAGTACATCGAAGACAAGATGAACGTGGTTCATGACACGGGTGTGGTCGGTGTCCCGGTGGTCATCGTGATCGAGGACAACATTCGCTTCTACTCCTCGTTTCTTCCGATGATTTACACCGAGCTCATGAAGCACTCTCATGGTCTGCTTCCCGAAGGAATCAACCTTTCTCACAAGCTGATGCGGATTCGAGCCCGGCCGAAAATCCTGCTTTGCTCGACCTATGAAGAAGCCTGGAAATATTTCAGCTTTTTTCCCGAAGACATCTTGGGCGTCATCTCCGACATCGAGTTTCCCCGTGACGGTAAAATGAACAAGGAAGCGGGGGTGGAGTTCTCCATTGCGGTTCGGGACATCCGGCCGGACGTACCCATCATGCTGCAGTCCTCTCATCCCAAAAATGAGGCGTTAGCCCGCTCGGTCGGGGCATCCTTTTTGCTCAAGGGCTCGCCGCTGCTTCTGAATCAGCTGCGGCACTTCATGGTTGAGCACTTCAGCTTCGGTGACTTCGTCTTTCGTCTACCGGACGGCAAGGGGGTTGCGCGAGCCAGCGACCTCAAAAGCTTGGAGCAAAAACTACATACAGTGCCGGCGGAGGCTTTGGCGTACCACGGCCAGCGAAATCACTTCTCGAACTGGCTCAAGTTGCGGACCGAGTTTGCGCTTGCTCACCGGCTTCGACCTCGTAAAGTCTCGGACTACCCCTCGCTGGAGGATCTGCGAAAGGATTTGATCCTCTCCATACACGAGTATCGGCGGGAGCGAAATCGAGGTTTGGTTGCCGATTTTGATCGGGCGACGTTCGATGCGAGCAGTAGCTTTACTCGGATCGGAGGAGGGTCGCTCGGTGGGAAAGCGCGTGGGCTCGCCTTCATCAATGTACTGCTGAGTGAGTTCGGAGTGGACAGACGCTTTCCCGGCGTAAATATCTTCGTGCCTCCATCCGTTGTTATCGGAACGGAAGTCTTCGATCGCTTCCTGGATGAAAATGATTTGCGTGATTTTGCCATCAACGCCACCGACGACCAGGAAGTCATTCGTCGTTTCCGCAAGGCCACCTTCCCGAAAGAGATCCGGAAGGACCTCGCTTCCTTCCTGGATTTGATCCGCTACCCGCTGGCGGTGCGCTCCTCCTCTCTGCTGGAAGATTCCCAATACCAGCCATTTGCCGGCATTTACGAGACTTATATGCTGCCCAACAATCACATGGACCCCCTGGTTCGCCTCGACCAGCTGGTCGACAATATCAAGCGGGTTTACGCCTCCACGTTCTCCGAGCACGCCAAGGCCTATTTGCAGGCCACGCCCTACCGCTTGGAAGAAGAAAAGATGGCGGTCATTATCCAAAAAGTCGTGGGAATGGTTTACGGGGAGCGCTTTTATCCTGACTTCGCGGGGGTAGCGCGGTCTTACAACTTCTACCCCACGGCACCCATGACCAGCGAAGACGGCATCGCCGTGGTGGCCCTGGGCCTGGGTAAAACCGTTTGTGAGGGTGGGACCTGCATCCGTTTCTGCCCCAAGTACCCTCGTCACCTGGTCCAGTTTTCCTCGGTGAAGGACGTTCTCGAAAACTCTCAACGAAGCTTCTTCGCGGTCCAACTCGACAGCGGGGACTCGAACCCGGACGAGGCGGGAGAAATCGAGTTGCGGCAGTGGGGACTGGAAGCCGCTGAGGAGGACGGCACACTCGGTGCCCTGGCGGCCACATACTCTCCGGAAAACGACGCAGTCTACGACGGAATCTCGCGCCCCGGAGTCCGCCTGGTGAGTTTTGCGCCGGTGCTGAAGCACGGGTTGTTTCCTTTGGCGGAGATTCTGAGGATTCTGCTGTCCATCGGGGAACAGGGCACCCAAGCACCGGTGGAGCTCGAGTTTGCCGTCAACCTCAACGGCACCGGCGGTCGAAAGGAATTCGGATTCCTGCAGGTACGCCCAATGGCTCTGTCCCGCGAGCTGGAAGAGTTGGAGTTAGGTGGAGCGGAGCCTTGCCGGCTCCTTTGCCAAAGCTCTACCGTTTTGGGACACGGGAAGATAAGTGATCTGCGCGACGTGGTGTTCGTGGACTACCAACGATTCGAAAGGTCTCGAAGCCGTGAAGTGGCCGGCACCGTGGCGCGCTTGAATGCCGAACTTTCCAGCCAGGGTGTACCCTACCTGCTCATCGGGGTAGGGCGCTGGGGGTCGAACGATCCCTTTTTGGGAATTCCCGTCACTTGGGACCAAATTGCCGGGGTTCGGGTGATCGTGGAAGCGGGGTTCAGGGACTTTCGGGTGACACCTTCGCAGGGCACCCACTTTTTTCAAAACCTCACTTCCTGTCGGGTCGGGTACTTCACCGTCAATCCCGAGGCCGGTGAGGGATTCGTGGACTGGAACTGGCTTACCGGGCAGAAGCCGGTTTTAGAAGCAGGCTGTGTCCGCCACCTTCGATTCGATGAGCCCCTCATTGTGATGATGGACGGCAAAGAAAACAAAGGGATCATTTATAAACCCGGCCTGTCGTAGCCAAGCCTAGGTTCTTTTTTTCTTCAATATATTCTTCAAGCTATTCAGAGTCGAATTGCCATTCTTTTTAACGCCGTTCATTTTCTCATGTGCCGTTTCGTTACCCGGATCCAGCTTCAGCACCTTCGTATACATCTTTTGTGATCGGGATGACAGCCCGAGATTGTCATAAATTTCCCCTAGACCCAGGTAACAATCGACGTTCATCGGGTCCAGTTCGATGGCTTTCAGATAGTGCTCCTCGGCTTCTTTCCTCCAATGAGGATTTTTGCTCAGAGCCTCGGCCAGCAACGCCTGGTAAGGTGCTTTGTTTGGATCGAGCTGGACCGCCTGCTGAAGGCATTGGATGGCGTCGAAGTAGGACATGTCGTCGAAACGACGTTTCCCTTCTCGGTAATGTGCTTTCGCTACCGATCCGGGAGAGGCCGAGCCGCTTGTTCCCGAGCCGGCCGCGGCATAGCGAAGACTCTGCTCCGGATTCACGGAAACCTCTGTCTTCTCGTCTCGGATCACCACCTGGTCGTAGCGCTTACGGCCGGCAGCGTCGGAAAGCACTTGGTAAGCGGAAGTGATCTTGACGACGAGCTCTTCTAGGAGACCGTGGACGTCCTTGAGATGCGGTGAGTGATGCCGGTCGGGATGGTACTTCTTCACCATGGCGTAGTAGGAGCGCTTGATTTCAGCCTCACTTGCAGTGGAGGATATCTCGAGTAGCTCGTAATGGGTTACGGTGGCGAGAGAAGCATGTTTGGCGGTGATCTCGTCGTGAATCGCTCTTTCATCCAACTTCGATCCCACTTTGGATGCCTTGGCTTGTTCTTTGGGCTTGCCTTCTTTGATTTCAGCTTCCGGTTTCGGAAGTTCCACCGATTCTTTTTCGAGGCGTCGCATACGGTCGCTGCGGGAGCCTTCTTTTTCCTGAAGGATCAATACACCTGCGGCGACCAGGCCATAGATGCAGCGAAGCGTTTCATCTTCGCCCAAAGGTGAGATCGCAGCCGCTTCTCCGACCGTAGTCATACCGTCCACCCGGGAGAGCACGAAACCTTCCTCCGGAGTCAGGCTGACTTTTTGGTAGAGCAGGAGTGGGTTGTCCGAGTGACACAGGACGCGGTTGAGACTTCCCAGGGCGGCCCGCATCATTTCGGGAGAGTCCATACGGCGGATACCCTCGAGAATGGTGTCGGCGGTGGAGAGGCGCACCGTGATGTCTTCTTCAACCGGTTTTTCGAGCTGCTCGAAGCGGTATTCCCCGTCGACCCAGTCGAAGAGAGAGTAGATGATAGTGAGGACCTGCTCGATCACCTTCTCTTCTAATTTCTCTCCGGTGACGTAGCCGAGCTCGGTGAGGGTCTTGCCGAAGCGCTGTCCTATTTCTTTCGAGACCTGCGACGATCGTTCGAACGCCTTGCGATCGATTTCACCGGAGCGAATCAAGAACTCACCCAGGCGGTCCTCGTTGACGTCCGAGTTGGCGAATACGATCGATCCTTTCTTAAAATAGATTCGCTTACAGGTCTCTTCTTTCTCTATGTGTAGTATGCCCGTTTTACGGTTGGTGTAGAGCTCCCGAATGACTTCAGCAAGGGCGTTCTCGCTCAGTTTCCCCTGGAGATGAGTATCAAAGAAAGACTTCTGGTTTGGATCCCGGCGCGTTACCGGGAGTGGGGCGCGCGGTTCTTTCCTCGCTTGGCCTTTGTGTTTCTCCACCTTGCCGGGCTTCGTCTCCGCCTTTTCAGGTTTGGGCTCGACCTTCTCGGCTTTAGCTTCGACTTTCTCTTCCTTGTCTTCCTTCTCCGTCTTGGCTTCCGCCTCTTCGACCTTGGGTTCAACTTTCGCAGGCTCTGCTTCGGCCTTCTCTACCTTGGATTCGACTTTGGCAGGCTCTGCTTCGGCCTTTTCTACCTTGGATTCGACCTTCGCAGGCTTGGCTTCGGCCTTCTCTGTCTTTGCTTCGACCTTCTCTACTTTCGGATCGGCTTTTGCCGCCTTGGGTTGGGTGGTCTCAGCTTTGGGCTCAGCTTTCGCTGCCTTCTCCTCGTCCTTGGGTTCGACTTTGGCTTGCTTGGCTTCAACCTTTTCAGGCTTGGCGGCGACTTTCTCGACCTTGGTTCTAACCGTTTTGGATTCGATGTGCTCTTCCTGAAGTTCGATCATGTCCGTGTCGGTCTCGACCTGCGCTCGAACCTCTTGCTTCGGCAGCGCCTTCAGCGCTTGCACGAGCTCGGTTGCCGAAGCGAACCGTTTGTTGGGATCCTTGGCGAGCGCTTTGCTCATCAAGTCGTTGATGTCGTGATGGAGCCCCAGGGCTTCATGGTCGAGCTTGGGAGGCCCTTCGTTTACGATGCGCATCAAGGTGGCGATCTGGCTTTCGGCGAGAAAGGGTTTTATCCCGGATAGACACTCGTACAAGATGCATCCGAGCGAGAACAGATCCGTGCGGCGATCGATGGTGGTTTCCCCCCGAGCTTGCTCCGGAGACATGTAGTTTGGGGTTCCCAATATGATCCCCGTGGTAGTGATGTTGCTGGAGGTTTCCGACCTCGCCGTTCCGAAATCAGCCACCTTCACCCAGCGCGAGCTTTCGAGCATGATGTTGGCCGGGGTCACATCTCGGTGAACGATGGTGCGCTGGTGCGCGTGATCCAGAGCACTCGCGGCTTGAGATAAGATTTCGATCGTTTCGTCCAACGCAAGTCGTTTTTTTCTCTTGATCTCGTGCTGAAGCGTTGGACCATCAACGAACTCCATGATGATGAAGTGCGCGCTCGAAGCGTTCGCGATGTCGTAAATGGTGACGATATTGGGGTGATTGAGCCTGGCGGCCAGTTTTGCCTCTCGGATAAAGCGATTCTTGACCTCCTCGCGATTGGCAGGGTCCGTGAACGTATCCAACCGAACGCGCTTAATCGCCACGTCCCGGTCGAGCGACGTATCCAAAGCTTTGAAGACGTCGCCGAAAGCTCCGGCTCCCAGCCGTGAAACGAGCTCGTAGCGGGTTCCGAGGGTCTCAGAGAGCAATTTGTTCAGAGTGGCTCGCTCCTCGGGATTGATCTCGCCCACGTGCGGGCATGGATTGTCTATATTTGCAATCCTGCACTGGATACAATTGCCGCTCATTCTCTTCCTTATCCTAGGTTCTCTAGACATGCCCTAGGAGGGCATTGGATTCATTCGGGAGTCGCGCAAGCTCCCACGCTTCGAGCATGGAGTGGAAACTCCGTGCTCAACTGACCTCCTCACCCACAATGCAATTGTCAGGCCAGCGACCTCACAGCCTCAAATAGTATTATTTTCAATGTTTTACCGGCGTAACCGATCCATGGTTCAACAGGATTGTAGGCAGTTGCCTACGTAGGACGTGGGGAAAATCCCGCGAGGAGACAACTGGAGGTCAACACTTTGTGGCCCTTGCCGACACTGAGACTAGATGCCGATTGACATCCTTTGAAATCGATGTGGATGCCGGATAGACTCGTAGCCTTTGCGCCGTCCAGGGGGATCGGCGCGTCGCTTCACCCAGGCACCCGAAGATGGCTCTTTCAGCGGCGGACTGGATCATCCTTGTCTCTTACTTTCTCTTTGCCTTGGGGCTGGGGCTCGCTTTCGCCCGCCGGGCGGGAAAGGGTACGGTGGAGTTCTTCCTCGCGGGGCGCTCTCTTCCCTGGTGGTTGTTGGGTACGTCCATGGTGGCAACCACTTTCTCCACCGACACTCCCAATCTGGTGGCTGAGCTGGTGCGCACCAACGGGGTGGCGGGCAACTGGGTCTGGTGGGCTTTTCTCATTAGCGGCATGTTGACGGTCTTCGTTTTTGCTCCTCTATGGAGGAGGAGCGGGCTGCTCACCGATCTCGAGTTTTACGAGATCCGCTACTCAGGCCGGCCGGCCGCGTTCCTGAGAGGATTTCGCGCCATTTACTTGGGAGTCATCTTCAATGTGGTGGTCATTGCTTCGGTGACGCTTGCCGCCGCCAAAATTGGAGGCGCGCTCTTCGGCGTGTCCAAGGTTTCTGCGGTGACCGCCTGTGCGGTCGTGGCCGTCGTCTACGCGGTGGTCTCCGGTTTCTGGGGCGTGGTGGTCACGGATCTTTTTCAGTTTTTTCTTTCCCTGGCCGGCGCCCTGTTTGCGGCGATTTATGCCGTGTCCCACCCCGACGTGGGGGGACTGGCTGCTTTAGCCGAAAAGCTTTCCTCCCGCCTGGCGCTGGTGCCTTCGCCGTCTTACCAGGAAGCTTTCATGGCGCTTTTCGTGGTTCCTCTCGCCATTCAATGGTGGAGCGTTTGGTATCCGGGTGCCGAGCCGGGAGGAGGCGGCTATGTCGCCCAGCGCATGCTCGCGGCTCGCGATGAGCGACATGCGGTCTTTGCCACGCTATGGTTCAACATCGCTCACTACACGCTTCGGCCGTGGCCGTGGATTCTGGTGGCACTGGCTTCTCTCATTTTGTACCCGGACCTGGCAGCGATTCGGGAGGCGGTGCCCGGTCTCGACCCGACGCTGGTGGGACACGACCTTGCCTATCCTCTGATGCTACGTTTGCTACCTAGCGGTCTTCTGGGGTTGGCGGTGGCCTCACTGGCCGGTGCCTACATGTCCACGGTGGATACCCACCTCAACTGGGGAGCCTCTTACGTCGTCCACGACGTTTACCGCCGTTTTTTCCGCGCCGATGCCGATGAGCGACACTACGTTCGGGTTGCACGGTGGGTCACGGTGGCCTTGATGGCGGCCAGTGCCGGCATGACGTTGTTGCTTGCGACCGCCAAGGGAAGCTTTGATTTGATTCTTCAGATTGGAGCCGGGACGGGGCTGTTGTTCATACTGCGCTGGCTCTGGTGGCGGGTGAACGCCTGGAGCGAAATCATCGCCATGGTGGTCTCTTTCCTTTTCGCGGTGGTTGTTGTGGTCTTGAAGCAGGCGAACGTCGATCCGGGGCCCTATTTTCCCATTGTTCTCGGGGTGGCGATTACCACCGCGAGCTGGATGTTGGCGACCTGGTGGACTCGTCCAACCGAACAGAGTGTCCTCGAGGCGTTTTGTCGAAAAGTACGGCCTCCGCGAGCTGGCTGGAAGTCGGTGTACGAGTGTATCTCTACAAAGCCGGACTCGGTGCGATCGGGGCTTCTCGCCTGGCCGGTTGCCTGTTTGGTGGTTTACGCGGTTCTCTTTGGATGCGGGGCATTACTGTTCAAAGACTACCGGCTTGCCTTTGGCTCGGCCCTCGTGCTCATCGCCGGCGTTCCGGCTCTCGTCTACCTGGTGAAGCGGGCGGTGCCGGTTGCACTAGGCGAGCAACCGGCGGCGGATAATCGGGACGGATGAAGCGGCTTTTCACGTCTCTGGCCAGCGCGGCAGCTCCCCATCCCACCCAGCCGATAAGAATCCCGTAGGCGGCGACCCTTGCCATCCGATTCCGATCCGCCAACCTATCGACGAGGCCGCCAAGCACAATCGCGGCCAGCGGTAGAAGGACCAGATCGTCCTTGGTGAACTGGAAGATATGGGTGTCTCCCATTCCGGAGCGCAGAAAGTTCAATCCAACAAAGGCAAAAAGGGTTGCGAAGCCGAGCGGAAAAGTGAGTCGATGGGAGAATTTCTTTCTCACCCACGGCAGGGCTACCAAGACGAGCAAGCCGAAAAAGGGACCATAGAAAAGGTTGAGCCGGTGGATCGTCGTCGCCAGCGCCGCCATCGGAGTCAACTGGAGGTCAATCAGAGTTGCCGAAGAGCCGGCTGCCGTCGCTTGTCTCATGCCACCGGGCAGTAGTTCGGGGACGTACTGGACATAGAACAAACCGATGGCAAGCAGTGCCCCCCCGAGAGCCCAGAGTGCGGTTGCCGAAGCCTTGCCGACGTCGCCCGGATCTTTTCGCCGCAGGAGGATGGCCAACGAGAAGGCGGGAATGAACAAGCCCAAAACCAGGGCACTACCGGCATAGGAAAGAATCGACGCGGCAACCAAAACCGCCAAGCCTAGCCCCACCGGCACACGGTCCATTTTTTGATAGAAGTACAAGAGATAGCCGACTACCAGCGTATCCCAGAAGTGGCCGAAAAGTGCCGCATACGAAGCCACCGTTAAACGAAAAGCCACCAGAGGTGCGGTGGCGTGGAAACAGGCGGCGGCGGCCGCGGCTCTACCCGAGCCTCCCAGGCGGCAAGCGAAGGCGTAGACGATGAGCGACTCTACTCCCACCAAGACCGTGGGAACGATCTTCATCCAGTCTTCAACCGGGAGACGCAAAAGGCTCAAGGGGTAAATGGTGAGATAAAGAAGCGGCGGATAGGGAAAAGCCAGCCACCGATCGCCCACTAGCTGCAGGCCCAGGAGATGCTGATGCTGGTAGTGGATGTAATCAGAGAAAACTCCAACCAGGCCCTCCGTCCATATGAGGGAGACGAACTTGGAGTGGGTGCGTACGTCCGGATAGAAGAACTCGGGATGGAACAATCCCAAGAGACGTACCATGGTCCCCAGATAAAAGGCGAGGAGGGCCCATCGGGCTTCAGGGCGTGCGAAGGCGGAGTCGGCTCGCCGACCGAGAAGCCGAATGAAAGCCAAGACGAGCAAGACCGCCAGGTGCGGGCGCAGCCCAAGAACGGTGGCGGCGTGAAGCGGGGCCAGCTTGTGGAAAACGGCTGCCAGCGAAAGTAATAAAGCGCCTGCGAAGCCGAGTGCCAAGCAGGCTCGGGGAGAAAATCCTATGAGGCGAGGGAATAGATAAAGACCGGCTACCAAACCCAGGAGATAGGCCAGGGCCCTTGGAGTGGGAAGGACGGGGCCGGAGGGGCGGATCTGAAGCCAATCCATAGCCAACCCAAGAGGTCTTGGATCCTGGGACTGCGCCAGGATCGTGACTTCCAGAGGTGTCCAGGGACTCGGGTTTTGCTCCACCACGATGGTGCGTACCGTGAAGTCCTGCTGCGGTGCGATGAACCGGTCGACCTGGCCGCCGTTCACGAACAGGCGAATTTCTGCAGCAAGCCGGGTGTGGCGTTTGTAGCGAAAGGAAATCGAGAACCTGCCATCGGGAAGGACGAAGGGAAGCCGAACCTGGCTCCGTTGGCGGGACCAGTGAATCAAAGTGGGCTCATCGATCTCGAACTCCTCCCGAAACCCGGTAACGTAAGCAAAATCGTTGGGGCCGAAGTTCAGGAAGATGTCGGAGGAAGCTTGATAGGCAATCAGAAACATGGCCGAGGCTGCGGCGAGCAGGGCTCCCGCCCGGGCAACCTCGGTTTTCATGGGTCCGATGAAGGCCCGCTCTTTGCCGAGGTCGGGAGGGAACCGTCTCGAGATGCGCAAGCCATGTAGTAGTCACAGATGCCGCTGCGAAAAATCTGCTCCTCCTCGGGGCGGAGATGAGCCGACAAGAGACGGCGATACTGCTCAGCAGGTCGGATGAAGTGACCGTTTTCTACCCGATGCAAAAGGTGTCCAACCAGGTTCAGCTTGGACTCGGTGGGAATGTCCTCGATGACCAGCGCCCGCCCGCCGGGTTTCAAGACACGGGAAAGGCTGGCAAGAACGGCTCGAGCGTCCTCGTCGCTCAAGTGGTGCAGTAGGCCGAAGACGAGCGCGTCATCGAAGCTCTCATCATCGAACTCCAGGTTCCGAGCATCCATGACCTCGAACCGACCGTGATAGTGACCCTTTGCATAGCGGATGTATCTCGCATTAATGTCCACCCCGCTGTAGCTTTCTGGAGCAAAAAGGCCTGAAAACGCACCGGGCCCGCAAGCCACGTCCAGAACCCTACGATCAGGATCGGCCGGTAGCTTCTCGTTGATGATCTGACGGATGGTGGTGAAATTCCCTTCGAGAATTCTCCGGCAGAAGAGGAACAGACCCGGGTGGTCCGATACTATTTCAATAAGGACGCGCAACATCTTTTGCTGTTCAAGTCGAGTATCCCTGTGTCAAGAACGGGTAAGACGAACATTCCAACCCAACAAAGGAGCGGATCTTACCCGAAATGCCCCTAAAAGGACAGTGGGAACCCGCTGCATCGCTGCATCCGCTGCATTCGAAAGGGCAAGGCGCAGGGAGCGATTTCGCGAGCGCCGCTTTCCGAAGATGGTTGAATCCCGCGCTGTCGGGCTAAGAGAATCCCCCGGCTCACACCGGGGGATTTTCTTCTACCGGGGCTGCGAGGATATCCTTCCTGTAAATACGGATGACCGACAACATAAGAGATAAGATCACCGGGCCGATGAGGAAGCCAATCAACCCGAAAGAAAGGATGCCTCCCAGGATGGCGAAGAAGGCCAGCAAAGGGTGAATCTGGGCGGTCTGGCGGAGGAGGATGGGCTTGATGATGTTGTCGGAGGTACTGATGATCAGGGTCCCGTATGCCAGTAGGCCCAGTCCTTGCCAGGGGGGCGCGGTGAGAAGGAGGTAGATGGCGGCGGGCACCCAGACCAGCGGAGAGCCGATGCCGGGAATGACGGCGGCAAAAATCAGCATGGTGCCCCAGAAAAGGGGGGCCGGGAGCCTGAATATACTGAAACCGAGCATCGCCAATAGCCCCTGTGCCACCGGCACTACCACCATGGCGTACAGTACGCCTTTGACGGTTCGGGTCAAGCGGTCGTAGACCTCGTCGGCTCTTTCGGTCGTAACCGGTGCGATGCTGCGGATCTCGGCTCCCAGCTTTGGGCCGTCACGAAGGATGAAGAACAAAGTGATGAGGAAGAGAATCAGGTCGAAAAGAGTCGAAGTCAGTCCCGCTACCGCCCCTTGCACCAGCCGGTTGGCCCCGGACGCCAAGCGGGAAAGGGCGGGGGAAATACTATCGATCGGTGCCTGGCCGGTGCCGAGCTGGAGCCAGCCCTTGGCGTACTCGAGCCACGGGTAGCGTGCCGGGAGCTCCTCGGTCAAGAAGGTGCGAAGAGCCTCGGGTTCCAGGCGCGGGCGGATCGCCTCGAACAAGCTTACCGCCTGGTTGCCGAGCAGGGCGGCGTAGCTGAAAAGCGGTACGAAAATGACGATCGTGGTCATGGCCACGATTAAACCGGCGGCCAGTGATCTCCTTCCTCCAAGCGTGCGGGTGAGGCGGTCATACAAGGGGCCGAGCATCGCCGCCACCGAGGTCGCGACGATGACGACTACGAGGAAGTGCCGGAAGACGATGAAATTGAGAACCAGGACGATGCAAAAAAGGACGATGAAAGAGTAAAAAACGACCCGCGGCCGTCGAGGCGGCTCTTCGAGCTGATTCGAGACCTCGGTGACTTCTTTCGGCTCATCGCCCGGAGGCGGTGACATGTCGGGCAAAGATACTCCTCTTGATGAAAGGTGATTGTAACCAAAAAGCCCGGAGAAGTGTTCAACAAACGACCTGAGAACCTAACCTCGTGGAATCTTTTCGAAATTAGCGGTATAAGGATCAGGGTCAGCCCAGTTCCTGCTCGTTCAGGAATGGTAGCGCTGTGACGGGGAGCATAAATATCTTAGGGGGGAGGCAAAAAATGGTTAAGATTCGCAACATTCTTTGTCCGACCGATTTTTCGGAGTTTTCCGAATGGGCACTCGGACTGGCATTGCCCCTGGCCCGCTGGTATCGAGCCCAGATCGCGGTGATGCACGTCGTGCCGCGGGTGTTGATGCACCCTGAGTATTTCCCCTACATGCAGGAGCCGGTGCTTCCCGCTTCCAGCGTCCGAGGGCAGGCGCTCGAGGAGCTGGGACGGTTCGTCCAGAAGGCACGGGCTTCCGGCATATCCGCCGAGGTTCGTCTGGAAGAAGGAGATTCGGTGGAGGAGATTCTCGAATGCGCGTCCCGATTACCGGCAGATATTTTAGTGATGGGAACTCATGGTCGCCGTGGTTTCGAGAGATTGGTGCTGGGCTCGGTGACCGAGAAGATACTGCGCAAGGCGCTCTGCCCGGTTCTAACCGTATCGAGAGCTCCCCACTGTCTGGGCACACCGGAAGAGCCCACCTGCTTCAAGAAAATCCTTTGCCCAGTCGATTTCTCGACGTCTTCGGTTAAAGCCCTCGAATATGCACTGTCGCTGGCCCAGGAGGCGGACTCGCAATTGACTTTGCTTCACGTGGTAGAGTCGTTGTTCGAAGAGTCACTGGGCCAGGGTTCTATTAACGCTTCCGATTTTCGTGCCCACCTGGAGCAAGATGCCGTCGAAAAACTCAAGGAGGCGGTACCGTCGGAGGCCCGCAACTGGTGTCAGTCGGAGGAGTTCGTACGGGCCGGACGGCCTTACCAGCAGATTCTGAAGCTGGCCGAAGAGAGAGCGACGGATCTCATCGTCATGGGGGTCCATGGGCGAAGCGCTGTGGATCTGACCCTTTTTGGCTCGACGACCCATCATGTGGTTCGCCAGTCGCCCTGTCCGGTGCTCACCATCCGATCGGCTTGAGTGAGGAGGAGGAGAGTTTCATGGTTTGTTGCCGCCCCTTTCGTTCGAGGTTCTGGGGAGCGATTTTCTGGA
>SDBT01007236.1_pt1 | contig 18301 bp, 21 predicted proteins | sample 2277101 | NCBI WGS metagenome assembly SDBT01 (sample SAMN10404973, study PRJNA504765) | marine sediment metagenome | isolation source: marine sediment core GS10_PC15, 103 cmbsf | place: Arctic Ocean: Southern Knipovich Ridge | collected 2010
GGCGGAACTGCCATCTACAAAATCCTCTAACTCTCTACCAAAAACAATCATGCTGATATGTTCTTCTTTGGTTCCGTTTCCGGTATCTATAAACTCAGAATCAGCGCCGGAAGCTGTTTCATTAGTATAAATTGTATTTAACCTAGCAAACTCTTCAAGACTTGCCTGAAAGTTTTTAACCCAAGCGTCTACACGCTTGGAAAAGGTTGTGTGATTTGTTGAACTGTATGCCATTTTTATCTCCTATATGTGGTGTTACATCTTATTATACACCGTTTCTAGCCACGTTTGGTACTTCTGGTATTTCCTTGTCAAATAGAAGCATGATTCTCGATACAGCCATGAACAAAATTGGTCTGAGTGGGCTGTTTTAGTTATCATCATGGTCATAGTATTAGTGTGGCTATACCGATAATAATGTTTGGTTTCTATGCCCATTTCTCTCAAAATCTTACGAAGCGGGGAAAGAAAGATATCTGTCGATGTTATACTTGCTTGCAAGTATTTATCCTTCTTGATACTTAAAGAGCCGTCCCCATCAAAGACTCCTCTCACAAAATGCGAGAGGAACTTCGCCGGGACCAATTCAAGCGAAGGAAACTCAACAGTCAAAGACTTATTTGGAGTGCATCCTAATAGGATTAACTTGTCGGCCAAACTTTTACGGTTAATGCACAAACATACTTGCGCTTTCCTATGCGGAAACCTCTTGGGTGGTGGAATCTCGTATAGAGGTCCACTGTAGCCCATCAGGTCGCGTATTACATAAAGTATGGCTTCATCTTCCTTTTGAATTTGAATTCGCATTTTACCGGCGTTGCTAACACAACCGTCAGAATAGAACCATCCTAATATATAAGCTTTAGCTTCTGTGTCAATTTTATCAAAGAAGGTTTCATCGACATTATATGTATTAATATTCGCCTTCAGTCCTTCTTTCTTAAGAAAAGTATTAACTGAAGAAGCATTGTGTCCTATAATTTTTCCAATTTCAGTTTGTGTTTTGCCTTCAGCTATTAATGTTACTATAGTATCTCTTTTATCTTTAAGAAGATTACCATAGTCAATAGTACATTTATTTTTTGTCTTAACTCCCCACTCCTTTAGTTTCTTATGCACACTACTACTTTTACATCCGAGTTCATTAGCAATCTTTGTTTCGCTGTATCCCAATTCTACTAACTCCAAAACCCTATCTTTATTTTTACCAACAACACCATAACAAGTTTGAGCATATAATTGCATACCAGCATCTTTTAATACTAGACTCACTGTAGGTATAGAACAACTTGTTAGTTCCGCTATTTCTTTTTGGCCCATTCCTGTTTCTCTCAGTTCGACAATTTTTCTGTTTCTTTCCTGACGTTCCATAGGTTTCTCCTAATGTAATAAAATAAGTAACACTTCTCTATCTATATTATACACAAAAAGCGCATCTTTTGACGCGCTTTTTTGTGTTTTTTATTAGAATCTTCCGAAAAAGATTATACAATCAGAACGAGGAAAGTATCACGCGCCTGTTATCAAGCACCGCAAATCCCAATTCTGCCCAGCCATAGAATCCAGCACGTTGCTGTCTATGAAGTGCAGGGTCTTCGAAAATACTAACTTCTTGCTTGATAGGCATCAAGAATGAATCATTCTTGGACATGTCAAGACCGACAATCAATTCTACGTCAGCAGCCTGTAGCGAACCACTAAGCTGATTGGTGAAGAACTGCTGATACTCTTGGCCTTCGCCAAACTCATCAAGGTCGTGAAGATTAACACCGAAGATACGGGTTACCGCATTATCTGATGCCAAGAAGATTTCGTGACGGGTGATTTCATCAACTTGGTCGATGCCCCAGTTACGAATGTCTTCAAGAGCTTCTGGACTCAAGAACATATCAGTCAAACGACCACGCTTGATTCCGGCACTCGCGGTGTTACCACCACCGTTACGACGCATAACAGTCTTCATAAGAGAAACAAGTCTCTTAGTAAACTGACCTGCTGTAGCATCGGCATCGAATACTAGAATGTTTCTGTCAGCACCAGCACTAAGCATTGTGTGCCAACCGTCGTCGTTAATCTTCTTAATGAAGGATGCTTCAAGCACCTGCATTGCGCGACCAACAATGTCCCAACGAGCTTCTCGTGCATATCGTAGAAGCCAATCAATAGCTGATGTGATACCATAGGTAGGAACCTGTACGTAGTCACCTTCAACCTGACGCTCTGCGATACGACCGTTACCCGGATTGGTGTAGGCCACAAATTCTGCCTCTTCGCCCGGTGCTAGCAAATCAAGTGGGAACTCGATAGGCACGCCCGGTGGCATTACCATACTTTGATATAGCTGTCGTGCGATATCACCAACCAAAACGCCTGAACGCAATGGTGTTTCCAATGCTCTTGCAAGTTCATGCTGTGCAGGAAAAGCAATGGTTGTATTAATATCACCAGAACGACGGATAAGCTCTAGAAGAGCCTCGTCTGGCTTCTCGAATAGATTTGTATTACTCATTACTTGTTCTCCTGCTTATGGTAGATTAACATCTACTTTGGCGTAACCAGCTTCATCTTCGATAGATACCCATCTACCGACAAGACGAGTAACTCCAGTCAAGTCGGAATCATCAGAGGCTACATCCGCAGATGCAATAAATCCACTATGACCGACATAAGCGCGTTGACCCGGTGCTGGGTTGTGGCCCGGATATACTCTGTTAGTTACAACTGTGCATTTAGTCCAGATGGTAACTTTACCACCAAGTTGCACTTCTTCTTTATGCCAGTTCATATGCTGGCGTGTAAGGTCAAGGTTGACCACATCACTCATCAAAACACCAATTGGCTCAACGCCAGATGGTTCAGCAACATACGCTGCTGTAGCTTCTGATTGGTCCATCGCTGCACCTGAAGAACGAACTGCGGTATTGGATGCAATACCACCGCGCTCTGCAACTGCGTTGAAGAAATGGGCAATGTCAGAATCTACATGTCTGCGGTCTGCTTTAAGAGCCATAATTACTATCTCCTATACAGATTACTCATTAGAATCGTTATTAGAACTTAAAAGACCAGCAATCCACGATGAAGCGGTTGAACGTAGGGCTTCGCCTTCGTCTTCATCACTTGCAGCATGTGCCATATCTTCTTCTTCTTCTACATCGTCAAGATTAGCTTTGGCTGAGTCTTCATTATCGTCGGTAGCTTTGCTACCGTCTTTGTCTTTCTTTTTCTTGTCCCTGTCTTCATCTTTATCAAAATTAGACTGGACTTTATGAAGTTCAACTACATCACTAAACTGTTCATTGGTTGAGCTTGCCCATCTGTCGGCCAACTCAGAAGCATCTTCGGAACTAACGCCAGCTTCTACAAGCTGTGAAATTCGAGTTGCTTTTACTTCTTTTGCTTCAGCTTCGCTTACCTGAATCTCAAGTTCACTAATCTTAGCATTTGCTTCTTTAAGCTGTTTTTCAAGACCGGCAACGGTTTCGTTTTTGGTCTTAACATCAACAACGTTAGCTTCAACTTTCTTTTCAAGGTCTTCTACATCAACTTCAAGTGATGCAATTACACCTTCAAACTTATCGCGTTCTGCCTTCTGAGCTTCAGCGACCATATCACCTAACTTTGCTTCCAACTTATCAGAACGAGCACTTGCCTTAACAAGCTCTTCTTTAAGCTGAATGTTTACATTGTCATCAGACATTTTATAATCCTCATTAGAGTCTATACTATTTTCTCTAAATAAAACATTGGTGTCTGCGGTTGCCACAAACGGGTCAACACTATCACCAAAAATTATACTCTTAGGATTGGCCGGACTATCAACTAATCCCTTGCCACTATAAGTAAATTTTCGTAGCAAACGGCCAATACGATGCCCTTCAAACTCTCCCGTACCACCATAAACACGAAGGTGTTTAGTCAGGAATGAAGAAGCATTTGTGCGAGCAACAATCTTGTGCTCACCCTCTGGAGTTACTATTGCATAGTCAAAATTGCGGAACAAGCATTCCATAGAAACAAACCATTCGTTGTTCTGAATACCCGCAACAATCTTATCCATGCGTTCTTGCAACTCAGGGTCACTCCATTGAGTATATAGAACGGAAGCAACCACTATATCAAAAACATTCGGTACTGTTTCAATATCATCCGGAATTATTTTTCCTTCAGAGTCAAGAACAATACTGGCTGTCATACTGCCAATAATATCTTTTTCATCATGCATAAAGTTAAATTGCTTATGCACAGGGGTATGGCGAGCAGCCCATGTTTCTCCGGGGTCAAAAACGTCGTCGTTGTTATTCCAACCGACACTTACCAAGATTGAATTAATCCAAAACAAATCCCATTGGTCTTTGTCATTGGCCTTTGCCAATTTTGGATGTTCTAGCTTCGCGAGAATTGTATCCTCAAAAACCTTTTTAAACTCATCCTTGGATGAAGGAGCTATGGCTTTTGATACATAAGCAATGCTTCCACTGCTTCTAATCGCATCGGCTAAACCCGCTTTTGCCTCATTATCATAAACTGGAATAGTCATATCTATCCCCTCACTTTAGTATACACCATAAAATATAAAAAACCCCAATTTTAATAAATTGGCTACTTTAAATATCTAAATCTGCCTCATGTTTCAATGCATATGCAGCAGATTGCATTTGTCTCATCTCGTCTAAAGTTGGTTCCTTTTCATACCGTTCTGCAAAAACCAATGATAAAGCCTGCATACCAGCAATGATTCCGGAATCAATCTCTTTAGAACTCTCTAATAGGGTATACACCATTTTATTATCAATTTCAGTATATGGAGCGATTTGAGCAAATACTTTAAACTTAAGCTTTTCAGCTTCACCAACCTCTGTTTTGGTTAATGACCTTAAACTCTTCTTATTAAAATGGTCAAGTATGGCCGGAGCTAATATTTCCGCTATAGACTTCTGAGCCTCATTTGCCCAGAGAACCAGATTAAAACCGGTGGAAGGCTTTGGAGTTCTTGTCTTGCGACTCTTCTTGTCTGAAGTATTCTTAGGTCTACCATCTCCACCGGGACTTGTGGTCTTACTATCTTGAGTTACTTTGGCCCGCTTATCTTCTATTTCTATCTGCATACGCTCCATGTCCTCATTCTTGGTGGACTCACCATCTTTGCGGTCCTTCAACTCCATTCCGATTTCGGAAGGCGTAACAATACCACCCTGCAAGGCAATCTTGTTAAGGTCATGAGTTTTCTCAGCAGTATGATATGGACCAGCTTTAGGAGCTACAAATCCGGACTCAACTCTTCTCTGTTCTTTAGCGATACGCAAAGCCTCCAATTCCGGGTCTCTACGACACAATTCCTGAATGGTCTCAGTCGCAATAATATCTCTGTCCCACATATCAATAAGCATGGCTTTCTCAGAAGCCTCATCGCTCAAGACTTTATAGTCAAATACTACTTTTGCCGGAAATCTCCAACCCATCGCCTTCTGAATGATTTTAAACTGCTTATCCCAAAAAGCTGTAATGATTCTTCTACCATATTCTAATCTCTCAACTAAAGTTCTCATGGAAACCATATTATTAGTCATACCTTCACCCGTACCTTTGGCTCCTGTTAAAGAACCGGGCACTCCTAAACCGGCATGTATTTCGGTCATAACCTGTTGATATTTTTCGGGCTTAAGGTATTGATGAACTTGAGAGTTAGACTCCTTGAAATCAAGTTCTGGACCCCAAACTAAGTCTAGCACACCATTTCCGACATTGTTCAGAATGGCTCTTAGTTTATTTATCGCAGAGCGCTGCGGTAGAATGGACATTAGTGGATTGGCCTCATTATATAGACCCAATCTCCACAATCGTATTTGAGAGATAGCTCCGTCCAAAGCTGAAAAGTCAGCCAAGTGCATCTTCTCAAGCATAATCAGATTATCTAAAATTGCTCCGGTGAGCGGCAAAGCCCAGACTCTCCAGTCATCCTTCTTGTAATGGACCATTTCAAATTTACTCTGGTCAATAGGGATAATCTGTCTTCCACCCTGAAATGATGCGCGGATATTGTCCGGAATCACTTTCACCATCTCATGTATATCTTTGTCGGTTAAAGCCGCTCTCTCCATTTTCTGCATAAGGATTCTAAAACCGGTACTAACTTTTAGCCCATAGATAGGCTTACCTATAAATGCAGCAAGCTCACCACCAATAACTTCGATGGTAAGCGGATTTAAAATGTTATAGCCAAGAGGAATTCTTCCGGCCTGTGTTTCTATTTTCTTTAATTTAATGTCATCTTTGGCCGCGTGAGACTTTCTCCACTCTTGCTCAACGGATGAACTCACTTTGCCGAAACGAATCTTAACAGGACAGTTTGCAGTGCGATAAAGCATATTGCTGATACGTTCTGACACACTATCAAAACCTACAAGCTTGCCCCAATTCTTATGAAAGTTCTCAATCTTCTTATTGGGATGGACAATCCGAATACCCTGCACGGTAAAATCACCCATCATATTAATAACACTGTGAACGATAGAAACCTTGTCATAGGCTTTCATGCACATCCTGATTATTTCAATATCCTTAGACGGAACCGCTTCATTTGAACGAAAGTAATCATAATCGGCTCGACTATACTGAGACCGAATTGAAATATTGGTATCAAAATCCTGAAAGGTTCGACCTACCAAGGAATTACCAGCAGAGCGTTGTACACAACCGTATGCGTCTACATTGCCAGCCAAAGCTGACATAACACCTTCAAAACTGGTAGCGGTTATGTAACCATCTGGTTTTTCTTGAGGCTCTTGTGGAATATTGGGCATTGATATTGATTTCCTTGATGAATACTATTGATTGACTCATCAGTATTATACACCATAAAACTCTTTTGCCCAGTTATTGAAGTGTTCATTGCTGTACAACGGGCCTTCCTGTTGTTTCATATCCCCGGCAAAACCCCCAACCGTATTATAAATGGTCGGCTTTGGCGCACGATGCAATTCCCTCGCCCCCATATTTGCCATTACTAAAGCAGAGTAACGGTCTTTACGCAATCTACCCTTTCTTCCTCCGGGAAGTTTAATTTCCGGAGTATCCCATTTATCTCTACCGCTAACAGTTTGAGTAATGATAATAAGAGATAGTTCGTCTTTCAGTTCTTCCAACTCCATTACACAGTCTTCCATTGTATCATACATACGTTTCGAGATTTTATCCTCTCCTGCAGCATTGGCAAGAGTAATCGGGTCAAAGTAAGGAAACAGCAAAGCCTTATCTTCCAAGTCTTTTCTCATACCGTGATTGGCATTATAGGTCCAATCTGCCGAGGCAAACTGTACAAGCTCGACCAAATGCAAACCAGTCTGAACATCAGTATCTTTTGAGTTCATGGGGTCAATCGCCGGCCAAATCGCTTGCTCTCCACTTTCGACATCGTATTTATCAGTATCGTGCAAAGCTTCCATTACGGCTATACCACCACCCTGAGCATCCATCATGATTCTCTCACATGGAAACCTAACCATAAGTCCACGAATCTTCTTAGCGCAATAACTATAGAAGTCTAATTCTTTTATTAAGCCAGCCTTAATTTCTTCCTTATGCTGGTCTCTATTAGTAGTCCAACCATATACTATCCGCCTATGCTCAAGATTAATTTCTATTACTATAATAGAGAAGTTATCAATCTCTGACGCAGGGTCTACACCGAAAACATATCGTTTACTAGGATTCCCCGATAACATACCCTCAAAGAAAACATCGCCGGAAGGAAATGAGATAGGTCTTAGTTGGGAAGCCACACAACTCTCAATAAGGGTTCTCTTGAAGAATCCGTTGGAGTCTGTACTAAACACGGCTCCAAATTCCATAGAATATATTCCGGCATGAATTGTAGCCTTGGAACGAGCTACTTGAGCACCATCCATGAAACCGTGAGGAACCAGCTCAAACGGGATTCTTATTATGGAATAATCACTCCAATGAAATTCTTCAGGAATGTCTGTATCTTGTTTTTGTTCTTCCTGCGCCTTGCGTTTAAAATACTCTTTGAGTTTTCTCTTATTTCCCCGCGTACAAATAATCTCATGCCAATCCCGCCAATATTGGCCGAAATGATTAAAGTCATAGTAAGCGGTCCCGGAAATAACAATCTGGTTATCTTTCCGAATGTCGTCTACAAATGTATCTACTTCATCTTCCCAGACACCTAATTCTCTGGCCATTCTTTCTTCAGCAGCCTCATACACTCCCTCAATAGGGTGAGATTTAACTGCGGCAAAACCGGCAAGAACGTTTTCAAAGATTTGTTTAGGGATAGAATTATGTTGTCTTATACCATCGGCATAAAAACTATTGCTTTGAGGCAAATAATAATCATACAAATGGTCTTGATAATCTAACTTAGTAATAGAAACAATTTTTCTGTATTGTGTTCTAGCCCTAAGTTCTCTAACAAATATTTCAGCTTTGTTTTTATCTTTAAATCTTTTTTGAATTGTTTTATCTAAATATACATAATTTACTTTCCATTTGTTTCTACTTTTGTCCCAACAAATATTAGTGTATTCTGTAGGTAATTCACAATTGTCTATAGCATTTTTAAATCGTTCTACTCTAAGTTCTATTGAGGCATTACGCGCTGTCTGGTTATTCCAACGAACCATCCATTGGTCATTATCGCTTAAATTAGATTTACGTTTTGTAATATATCCGTCATAACCTAACTTTAACATTAATACTTGAACATCTCTACACAGCCTCTCCGATACGGAATAATATGCCAAACCAATACGGTCTTTACCTCTATCTTCCCAAAGAAAAGATGAACCATCTCCCTCAAAAAGTCCAGACAAAAATGATTGTATACATATAAAATTAGATTGCAAAATAGACCAAGGAATTTTTTTGCCATGTGCTGTAACATAGTCTAATCCCCATTCATATAGTTGTTGTCGTAATTCTTTATCATATAACCATAAACGATAAGATAGTTTACAATTCCATCCCCTGTCATCAATATAGGCTGGTGTTATTTTAACCTTAAACCCATAATTATTAATAAGCTTTTCTGAAATATCTTTATCGGTTGTTGTAACTTGAATTTGACTGTTGTGAGTTATACATCCTTCACTAACCAAAATACCCATTAGCCAAGCATATTTTTTATCTAATCCGGGAGTATTATATCCTTGACCAACATTGAATTCAAATTTTTTATCAGCCTTTTCTACAAAGTCACCAACTCTTAAATTTAGAGTAGAACACCATCCAAGATTAGTCATTAACTTATGTTGTTCAGAACACTTAATAATATACCCATTATCAAATTTAACTTCATATACATCACACAATGGCGTTTTAATATATTTTGTTGGAGGTTCTGATATATTCTTATCTCCGGTTAATATTTCTCCGGGAATATTATTAAAATCAGATATACGCACTAAACCATTTGTAGTTTCAACTAAGCTATCTTTATCTATACAAGCAAATTCATCCGTAATTAAATCGTTAGCACGTTGACCACGAATTTTACTTCCGTCTCCGATAGGAATGGCAGTACACACACTCTCACCAATGCGGAATCTGTAAAGGTCTGTATCGTGTCTGATAACTTTTTTAGATGTTCCAATGATATCTTGTAAGATGGGGGCGTTGTAGTAAATGGCCTCAATATACTCAAAGATAACCTTTGACTGTCTGAATGCTGCTCCGGCTACTACAACCTTACGATTAGGCATTAAGAGTATTCTTAATAGGGCGTATACGGCTAACATATATGATTTACCAAAACCACGACATGCAATAAGCATGGGGAACTTACGATGCCATAACTCTTTAAGCATTAAAGCCTGAGTGGGAATAAGATGGACATTTAATATCTCGGAGCAGATGAAAGAGAAATATTCGGGCCTAGTTAGAACCCAAGAGATATATTTTTCCGGGAACTCATCATAGTCCGATGGCCAATCTAATGGATTGAAAACTCTATTGTTGTCCACGGCGATATTTAACCAAGCGTCGGCTAACTTTTGTCTAAACTCTGGATTATCGGCTTTAGCTGAAATTGGCATTGTGTATGTTCTCTATAATTAATACGGCTGCGTCTACGGCTCCTACTTTATCATTAGAAAATACTAACTCCACCCCATACTTATCCTCAATAGCTTTAAGACGATTATATAACAACTTTCCGTTCATCCGTAGATATTTCCATATCTTCTTGGGAATTTTGGAACCAACGGGAAAATCCAAGATATCGTCAATGCTGAACTCTAAAATTAGATACTTATGTTCATAGGGTTCTAATCTCTCCATCTCCTTAATAAACCTGGCATGGTGTTTCCCTAAGTTAAGGGCTATCTCTCCTGTGGAAGCCTTGCGTTCCAAACGCAAGATTTTACGGCCGGTAGAAATTTCTAAGTCCAGTATCTCTTGTGTGGTATAGTCACCCTCATCTAGCTTTTGACGAACTGTGGCTATACACTGGTCATATATATGAAATGACCAAGGGTCTCTCTCCCTAGTATCTTCTATTAGTGTAAATTCAACCATTTTTATTTTCCGCAACAATTTCCATAAAAAGACGCACGAAGTGCGATTCGTTGTTTCTTATTGTATAATGACAAGACGAACAGATTACGATTCCGTTGTCTACCTCATATCTTAATGATGGAGCGTCACTCCACCGCTGAACATGATGGATTTGAAGATTTCGTCTACGTCTACATCCGGGCATTTGACATTTGCGACCATCTCTCCTAAAGACTAATCTACGCCACTCTTGATTGAGATGTTCGTTTTCGGGGTCTCTATTCATAGTCTAAGATAAGTCTCCCTTGAAGGTGGTCCCACTCGTGAGAAAACACACGGGCCTGTTCTCCCGAGAGCTTCATTTGTCTCTCTGCCCCACCAATGTCATAAAACATTACTTCAAGCTTTGGCTGGCGAGGAACATCTACAGCATAGCCGGGAATACTTAAACAACCTTCCCGGACTATTTCCGGTCTTCCCCGACGTCGCAAGACTGTCGGGTTGATAACCACAGATGGAATAAATAACCAAATGAAAAAATTGTATGATAATCCCACCTGTGGTGCTGATAAAGCTATACCTCTATTACTATTACAGATATAAACCATATCATGGACCCACTGCTTAAACTCTGAGTCAATCTTGCTAACTGATTGACACTTCAAACGAAGTCGGGGGTCCGGGTGCAATAAGAGTTCTATCATGTTCTATCATTTCCTCAACTAAAGACTCAAAACTGTATTTTGGTTCCCAACCTAATTCTTTACGAATAAGGCTAGAGTCACCCTTTAAGAATGGAACCTCACAGGGTCTTGCCAGATTCATATCATAATCTACAAAGTTCCTCCAGTTTCCACAATCAGCCCTAATAAAAGCCGCATTTAAGAAGTGTTTAATGCTATGACTCTCTCCGGTGGCAACCACGTAGTCTTTACCTACTTCCACATCCATCATTAAAGTCATGGCTCTTACATAGTCTTTAGCATGACCCCAGTCTCTAATAGACTCTAAACTTCCAAGTTTAAGTCTTGGTGCCGAATCAAGAATTTCTCTTTCGTAGGTAGGATTACATACTATAGATGCATTGTTCCATTTACCATCCATATAATAAGTCATTGACCAAGCTGATTCGCCATATAGTTCATCACTCTTTTCCTGTATATGCTTATGCAGTCTAGCAAGATACTTGGTAATTTTCCGGGTAACGAATTCCTCTCCTCTGCGGGGAGACTCATGATTGAATAAAATGCCACATCGTATGTCAATTCCGTAAGCTTCTCTATATAGTCGACAATAATTATGTGCCGCCAGTTTAGCTATTGCATAAGGAGACTGTGGACAAAACGGGGTATTCTCATCTTGGTATTTAACTCCTGAACTGGGTTCAAATATAGACAATCTACCATCCTTATCCCGATAGATATGTCTACCACCATCAATAAGTATACCAATTGCCTCACAATTTCTTGTAGAGTAAGATGTCCCAAACATTTCACTTGAGCTTGCTTGGTACATACGGACTCCCGGCAACTCAGCCCTGAGTATTCTAATAGCCTCAAGTATGTTTACACAGCCTTTGGCTGTGATGTCTAAGGAGGAACACGCTTGGGCAAAAGAAGTGCCTACATGGGATTGGGCCGCGAGATTATAAATTCTGGCCGGAAGAACTTTCCTTAAAATAGATATTACAGAACCAAAGTCGGTAATGTCTCCAGTTAACAACTCAAAGTCCTTGTTGTCTAACAGGTGTTCTATTCGGGAAGTATTTCCATTGGATGTACGTCGGGCTATGCCAACTACTGTGTGTCCTTGGTCTAATAGTAATTCTGCTAAGTATGAACCATCTTGACCGCTAACGCCGAATATTAAATTAATCATTTCCTCTCCTAGTTGCTAGGTTTGTCTTTGTCTACTTTGAACTCAGTTCCCTTTTTAGCAGGAGAACCATCTCTAATTTGTTTCTGTTTGGCCCCGTCTGTTCTGTCAATATTAATAATTGTATCCGCAATCTTTGTTGCGCCACTATTATTGTTAATGGGACGAGTTTTATCCATTCTAAAATCTGGCATACTTAATTCTCCGCATTAGGGACAGTGAGAGATTTCTTAATTGCCTCTCTGTCTTCTTCTGACATTTGTTTACGGGATTCTAATAGTTTTGCCATTACATCCCCACGCTGAACACCTTCACCATCTTCATCCGATATTAACACTCCCACAGAATGTCCGGATAGATTTTGGTCTACTATAGTCATAAATGTTTCATAACCTAAGATTACCGCCTCTCGGTTAAAAAGTTGCTGCATCATCACGTATTCTCCCTTGCCAGTATTCTTCACTAATAATTTTGAAATCCATAAATCCCTCGTGGGATACAATATCTTGCCAAGCTAAAACTAAGTCCGGCAAAGTTAACTTTTTAAAGGTCTCTACAAAAATTACTGGTAATTTTTGGAGGAATTGATTCCAGTGACCCTTTTGTACTACTGGCATACTACCAAAGTATAAAGCTTCATAAACCCGGAAACTGTCTAATCCTACTCCCGGTGGACAAAATATAAACCAGTGATTGTTAATATCACTGAGGAACTGCTCATGAGGAATTCCATCCTCGTTGGGGTCTTTGTTAAAGAGAGTAACCCATTCTTTGGGATAGAACTCTTCCATTATTTCTCTACGAGGTAAAGTATGGGCCGAGAAATTTACATAAGCCCTCATTTCCTTCTCGTCCTTTTTACGCAAAGCTCCATAAAGAGGAACTTCAAATCCGGGACCATCGTTAGTGCCAAAAGGAATATTCACCAACTTGTTGTGTTTTATGTTGGCGTTGGTGGAAAACCAAGAAATGACATTTTCGGGAATATCTAGATTAAATGTCTGGAAGGTCCAGTTGTTTGTTCTGATGGAATGAGTATCATCTGGGTTACAATCCTCTACTATACATCTAGGCCCGAACTGCATTGTTTCTCTTCCATCCGTTTTACGGATGCAGTTAACAAAGAATTCATAATTAAGTCTTGTGAAGTCAACAAAATCTTCTACAAACGGATAATCATTAGAGTAACAGATACTTAAGTCATCCTTACTGGTAACTACTACATACTTATTACTACCTTTACAAATTCGGAAGAATTCCGGGATATGCCGCATGTCCACCTTTATTATTCCAGCCTTTGGTGCCGAATCTCCCGGTTTAAAGTGATAGTCATGTATTGCGTAACTATCTGTATTTACTAGTTTCATTAGCAGCTTCCTAATATTATGTTTGTTTTTCCAATAGCTACAAGCATATGCTTATGGTCTTTAGCCAAACAACCATATAGTGTTTTATAGTAATTATCAAATTCTCCATCAACACTAAGTCTTTCATCTCTCACTACTGGTAGTCCGCTCATAATACAGATATCATCTTCTCCATCAGCATGTTCATCATTTAGTTTAACATCATGACCAACATATAAAATATCAAAATCTTCTTTGCCGTTAAAATATCCTATCGTTCTTATAAGAGCAACTAATCGCCCTGTACAATCTCCCGGCTCACTATCATTATCAAATACCAAAATATTTCTATCAAACGCTTGTCTAACAACTTCTTTTGTAAGTTCCATCAGCAGGCTCCCAGTATTGGTCCCGTATTTCCTATACCTATAATTACATGCTCATAGGCAGAATTCGGAAAACTTCCGTTTTCCTTGAAAAGTTTATCGTATTCACATTCTAAGTCCAGTTTATAATTTCTGGCAATAAAAACATGGCCAAGATAATCTTCCCGGTTAAACTTAATACTTACATCAAATCCGACATATAAAATCTCCACCTCACTAACGCTCAGGATAAGATGAACTAAAGATTCATCACATGTAGATTTAAGTGGATTATACACCATTACGTTCTTATCAAAGGCTTCCCTAAACACTGTCATCGTAAGCGGAAACCTGTTCGGCAATAGTATTTGTTCTTCCGTTATCATCTTTTACGGTCTCCGCTGTTAAATACGGTTGGTCAATGTTTCCATCCTCATATTTGTGATACGCTGCTAAGCGAATTTCCTCATCTAGAACTGACATCCGGATTTTTTCCATCCTTTGTCCTAGTTCATTTCTTTTTACCGGATTGGATATAATCTCGCTCATCCATGTTAGAAAGGTTTCCCGGCTGTTTTGTATACGGTCAATTCTCTGGTCTCTTGTACCTTTGATGTCCTTGAACATCTTTGCTTTTCTATCTTGTAGTTCCCGGTAATCCTTTCCTAGACTGCCTTGAGCAGCACGGAAAAAGCTTAGTTGTTTTTCCATCTCAAAAATCAGGGCCGCATCTTTTTGCTCATTTCCCCGTAGGGCGAGAATATCTTCCTCAAGACCTTTAATAGATAAAGAAGACTGTCTCTGTTCCCGAAGATTACGATTCATCAAAACTTCTAGTTTGATGGTATCTATAATTTGTGACTTCTCAGTTGGTAATACGTCTCCACCAAACTGAGCATACATTTGGTCCCACTGATATATGAATATGTCAAGTTCTGTTTTTGAGAACTGTTTCTTTAATTCGGGCCAAATAGCTTCTTGTTCTAAGTCATACTGTATATTCAATCCCACAGGGGACTGTGATATATCTAAGCTCACGGTCATTCCGAGCTGTTGCTCGATATGGTGTTTAATAGCCTCTGGTTTACGGTTAAGGTGCTTAGCTATCTCTAGATAGGTATAATTGTGTACGTTATCATTTATGAACTGATGTTCATGTTTGGACATTCTACCAAGTTTCGTAGCCATTTTCTTCCAGTATAGTTATAATGAGTGCCTCAACCTTCGCCCTTCGTGGCTTAGGTATGAGGACTCCTTGTTTCATGCGTAAAAAATCCGCACGCAGATGGACAGGTAAAAACCTATCAATCAACGTGAAGATATCTTGGACCTGTATTTCATTCAAGAAGTCTATCTTGGTCCACATATTAAGCTCTCTCTCGTCCTGAACACTATCAATAGAGAGCGGTTCCATTAAGTTTCTTTTAGAATCATACTGAGAGTTTCCTTCCGGGTCGACGGAGTCGGGCCGGAAGAAGTTATCTCGTTTGAAATTCTTAAGCCGGTTTGAAATACAAACCGCTAAATAGTTTTCTAGAGGCCTGGGTGGTTCGTAGTCTTCCATAGCTTCCATTCCACGAATGAAGCCTTCTTGTATTAGGTCATTAGACTCATGATATCCGAATCGATGCTTAGGCGCGACTCTAGTCGCGACTAAGGTGATGGTGTCTATGACTTCTTGTTGGGTCATTCCGCTGGGAACTATCAACGCCTTATTCCTCTTGCTTCGCAAGCTTTGCTTGCTGTGTTTTCTCATGTAACTCATCAAATGCTTCCGTTAGCTTTGCTAACGCTTTGTCGGCATTAGCCGGGTCTTCTACCTCTAACTCCTTGGCGACTTCGTCGTCAAGTTCGCTTGAGGCCGTGGTCTTTAACACTGAAGCCACTTTATGTATTTTGTCGGCCATATTGTCTTCTCCTATTTAAATTAATCGAGAACCGCTATCAGATTATACACATGAGAACAAATTCTCATGTAATTATTTTCAATATAATGAAAGAAAGTTGCAAATAGATGCTATTTTGGGCTATTTGTTTCTATTTGTTTCTGTAAGGGTGTGGTTTAGGTGATACATTCATGAGCTAGGGCTCATGTTTATTATGCACCACCCCCACAAAACGGGCCGCGAATGCGGGCGTACAGTATGAGCATAGAAACCCCGGCATGTACAGGCGGGCGGGTCTCGCCAGCCGTTCACCTTCGGCGTTCTCTCGGACGGAGACCGAGCCGAGCCGAGCCGAATCATATCGACTTCTTCCGATGTGACAAATTGACGACACCGATACTGTACGGCATCTTGGCGAGAATCGGCCGAAAAGAAATATGCAAAGCCGTAAGCCGTTATGACATAACGGGTTATGTCGAATTCGTTCAAAATACTTGATGAAAATAAGCTTGCCCATCTTAACATCGCGACGTATACAACCGAGCATGAAACGATAGCAAACCGCTTGTTTCATAGGCTCAAAACGCTGTTCACTACCCAATTGTGCACTACTTTCGATTTCGGACATAGGGTGAGGAGAGAAACAAGAGCCGAAAACGAAAACGAAAACGAGAAAAACATGACACCTTACCCCGAACCGGAGAAACGCGATGGAATTCACGCAACACGAAAGAATCAGCTTCGTCTATCACGATTTGGTCCGCGTGGGCATCGTAGACGAAACCGCCAAGAATGGGAGCGGTAGTATCAGACTGGTACTGACGCAAGATGGAGACCAACAATACGAGGAAGACGAAAACAAGTGTAAATGGTTCTCTCCTGCAAAAATGTCTGATGTCGTCATGCTGGACGCAGCCGAACCTCACAAGCCGAACTGCATCTGCAACGATTGTGCGGATGAGACACAATGGTCCGATATGGAATCCCGCATGCTCCACGGCGAGTAGTCTGTCTTACTTCCCTGCCCTCAATCATGAGGGCAGGTAAACCCCAAACCTCGGAGAAACGCTATGATTCAGTCACGCTACGCAGACCGTTCGTTTTCGGTAACCGCTCACGCAAACACTTACGGCAAGGAACGCAAAGACAGTTCCGTGCGAATTGCAATCGAACCGCTTGGCGAAGATGCCGTTGTCTTGAACACCAACCGATACTTCTGGGACGAACAGCGGAACATCGTTTCGAGCGAACATCTGACGGTGTATTACAGTCTGAAACAAGCCGCTCAACTCCGCGACCAACTCAACGAAATGAATATCTCGCCAACAATCGAGGAAATCCCCTGCACCGGCGGCGACTGACCAACACAATCGACCCTGCCGCAATCGTGCGGCAGGGGAACCCCGAACCCCGAACCCCAACGAGACCCCAATCATGTCATTGGCAACAGCATACAGCAAACAATCCTCACTCATGAAACAACGAGTAGAACGCTCACAACAAATCGCGATAGTGCTGGAAAAGATGGCCGACCAATTCGAACGTGCGGCTAATCGTCCAAACATGGTCACAATACCGTCGTTCGCAATTGAAATGTCAAGAAAACTGTTTACGCTGTCTCTTGACGCAAAGTATCTCAGCCTTCCGCTAAGTGAAATGTCGCGAACGTATCTGCTTGACGACAGACCGCATGGCCAAGACCAGAACGACAACGCATGTGACTGTGACGAATGTCAAGCATACGACGGAGCACAATAGTCAACTCGTTCTCCCTGCCCTCAATCATGAGGGCAGGTATCACCTGAACCACCCGGCTAGGATACAATGACAATGACAGCGACCGAAACCACATACTCGAACATCCATGAGACCGCCGCCGCGTGGCACAGTGGTCAAACATCGGCACTCTACTCGTTTCTCTCAACGGACACAATCCACGGCCGAGAACACAAGATAAGTCTACTCGCGGAAATCTCCTCGGAATTCATTGGTATCGGAATGGATGAGGGAACAATGGCCGAAGAGAAACACGAACTTCAACAACTCTACAAATTTGTCTCATCGGCTCCACTGAATCGCGAACTGTCGGACTGCGAAATGGTTAATGGCGAGTACAGACCTGACGGATGGTCAAGTGTGACCGGAATGGACATCAGCCCAGACATGAATCTGTAGCGTAGCGTGATGTTCCCCGCTGTACACTAAGGGGTTGGTGTACAGCGGGGATTTGCCGTCCATTAGTGGACGGTTTTTATTTGTCTCGCCCGACCCTGTCGGGTAGCGTATGTTCACTGTAGTCAGCGAGTCAGTGAGT
>SDBT01007237.1_pt1 | contig 18299 bp, 35 predicted proteins | sample 2277101 | NCBI WGS metagenome assembly SDBT01 (sample SAMN10404973, study PRJNA504765) | marine sediment metagenome | isolation source: marine sediment core GS10_PC15, 103 cmbsf | place: Arctic Ocean: Southern Knipovich Ridge | collected 2010
GGTCGGCGATCTATGGCGAGGGAGAGGCGGGCGAAACAAATCTTGTTGCCGAAGGCTTTTTCGACATCTTCGTAGCAAAATATAATTAGATCTAATCATCTCCACAGCAGAAGCCGAAACCCCTTCAGCCCCCGCGTTTTTTTCCGGGGGCTCTTTTTTTGAGTTTCGACTCGAAACTTCACATAAAGCATTATAGCGAAATGGCTTAACTTTTGGGTTTGGCGTTTTTCTCCCCCGCCCTGGCTATAGCCTTCATCGTGTCAGGTTTTGGTGGTTTACCATGTACCAGGCATTCCAAAAATTCCTCAAGTTGTTCCAGCTTTGTCCAGGCAGCAAAAGGTATTGCTTCCCATTCCTCCCGCCCCTCGCATTCCTTGAATTCAAGCAATGTTTCCAGGCAGGCTTTCAGGTCTTTCGTGCTTCGCTTTGTTTTTAGAAAATCAACGATCATATTTTGCCTCCTAGTTAGTCAAAGTTAGCCTTCTATCTATCCAATTCCATATCAACCTCCATCTCTTTTAGATAAAGACGAATCCATTCGGAATCTTTTCCGTTCATTGACACAACAATCATTGCCCCAGGATACGAATTCTCGCCTTTTGCAAAAGCATAGGGGATTGGAGAAATCATTCCTGACTTTTTTTGCATCTCGCAATATAGCTCTTCTGCAAGCTTAAAAAAATAATTTAGCTTATCCTCGTTCATTTGTCCATCTCCCTAGTTAGTCAAGTTAGCTATCTGATCTATCTTCTTTGCTCTTCAATTCACCCCATTTAAAAACCATATCATCGTGCGGTCCGCAATTCACACGAGCTTTGTTTTTGCACACAATGCAGTCAAAATATACTGCTGAGCCAGCATTGCTTGTGCCTTTATGGTAAAATTCAAAATACAGCTCATGCCTTGCAACTTCAAGGGTAGCGTCGCAGTGAAAACATTCCAATCTTCATCTCTCGTCCTCCATATTAGTCAAAGTTAGTCATCCACAAACTCACTGCTTTTCCTCCTTATAGCCTGACATGTGTGCCTTTTTCGACGTCATAATGGGTAAAGTTTTCTCTGATATGTCTGTGCTTTTCCATAGCTTTATCGCCTGCCTCTTTGCAGTGTTTCCGTATACTGCGGTAGTGTTTTTTCCATGGGGTTATCTCGTGCGTAACGGGATCTTGCAACATAACCCAACAAAAAAACGACGCGGATATTTCGTCAACTGCTCCGCTTTGCCACACAACGAGCTTTCCTACCCATTCGTGCGGCTTTTTGTGCAGGAATTTTTCCATTGCTATTCCCCCATGTTAAATTTTTTATGGCAATCAGGACATTTCCATATTCGGTATTCTGCAATTCTAATTTTTTCAACGCGTACAATTCCTGGAAAATATTCAACCTCATGCTCTAAATACTGGACATCATACGAAAATGTGGGGCATATCCATGGACTGCCACAATAGGGGCACAAGCCTTTTTCTTTCATTATCTCGCTCACTTCTTGCCCTCCTTATCCGTCAACCGTGCTATACCTGCGACTGCACAGTATTTGATATATTGCCTGTTCTATTTGTTCACGATCACTAAGCGGCACCAAGAAGTTTATTTTCTGTGTTTTTTCATACACTTCTCTATATCGCATTGTTTCTACGTTATCGCATAATTTGCACATAAAAAACATGGTGTATGTAGCCGTGTTGTGCTCTTCTAAAAACGTACCACCGCACTTGAAGCATTTAGGCATCGGCATTGTTTTGCTCACTGCTTTGCCTCCCATAAATCCTTGTTATGCAAAAACCAAACCCTTCTTTTTCGTCTTGGCCGCCCTCCTTAGCCCGCGAATAAATTTTTCAGTGACCTTGATCATTCCCCCGCCTCGTGATTCGATGTGGCCGTAATCCTCCTCGAAACCTTTTGGCCGTCCGTTTTCCTTTACCAGCCTTAGCACATCGACAAGCTCATCGGCAACAAGATTTGTTTCGCCCGCCTCTCCCTCGCCATATTGCTTTTTGCATATATAGGCTTCTACGTCTGGGTATTCGTGCGGTGGATGACTACCACCAATCGCCGCGGCGATGAATTGACGGAACCGATTAAATGCTGAATAGGCCCCGTGAAAAGCATCATGCGAACATCTTAAGCCCATCGCTATTCCTCCTTGTCAAAGTCAATTTTCTTTATCGCATCCTTTATTTTATCTGCAATTTTGCTATACGGCGTATAAATCAGATATTCGCCGGTTAGATTATTTTGTATCCATGCATAGGGAAGTGATGCCATTCCGGATTTTTTTAACTCTTCGGCATATAATTCCTGTGCTATATCGAAAAGAGTATTCCGTTTTTTTGTGCTTAATATAAAAGGTTTTTTCCCCTTCATCATTTCGCCTCCCATAAATTCGCGTTAAACATCCCCTCGGCAACCGGACCCCCACCTGTGAGGATCACGGCAGCGGTAACATGCGTGATTGGCTGGCCGTTGTACTTGTCACCTACGCTTACCTGGCCCCATGGATTGGCCTTGGCTACTTTGGCCGGCGCGGGCTCTGGATTCTCTGCTACGGGCTCTATTTTGGCTATATGCGGCTGTTCGGGTTTATATTCAGGCTGCGGCGCATAATAGAAATGCCACACTAGATTTACCTTTTTTGCTGCCTTGAGATAGCCGTTATCGATGAGATTTTGCGCCAATGCCTGGATTCTCTTTACTCGTCTTGCTTTATTTTTATCCTCCAACAATAGCCATCTTATCAATTTTACTTCATTGATTTTCAGGTGTGTTTTATCGTCTATTTCGTTTTTCCTTTTCTCTAAATACTCGTACAACCTCCTTGCATGTCCTGGTTTTAGTTGCTTGTATAGCTGTAGATTAAGCATTTGGTAATATCTTTTATCCAAATTATCCTTTATTATTTGGGGAAAGCTTAAAATGATAGATGATTTTGTTTTGTACTTGTGTTGATCCGTTTCGTTTTGTATCGTGGCCCCTTCTATGAGTGTTACTATCATAGTCTTATCGCTAAATCCGTTTTCTGTTTTGTAGCAATTTGTCAAAAGATATCTGGTAGTGCATAGACAGAGCAACGCATTTTTGATTTTAGAGCACCAGTGTATATTGTTGATATTTAGCGTGTTTGCAATTTCGGTATAGGTAATGTTGATATATCCGGGCATTGCTTGCCATACCCAAATCCTTAGAATTGCCGCATAAACGTCCTGCTCGAATGCGCCCGGTATCCCATACTCATACGTTCCAATGCATTTTAATGTGCATGTTCGGTCATCCTCTGTCCATGTAATCTCGTATCCTTTATCTTTGTGTTTTGTCTGCCGATTTTTTTTGAAGCAAAACAACGGCAATTGCATTAGATTCCACTCCTTTGCATACCCTTCAAGACTTTGACTTTGCACTTGTCTTGTTCCTTTCCAGGTATGCCTGATAGTCTTCCTCTGTTATCCTTACTTGGTTGCCGATTTTGTATGCAGTGATTAAACCATCACGCACAAATCTATGTACGCTCATTACGCTTACATTCAATTTTTCTGCAATCTCTTTTGCTGTGTGCATCGTTACTCCTTTTTCTATATTATATCCGTTGGCCCGCCTAGCATCACCCATGCGAGGGCGGCTTGTGCGGGAACTTGCGAGTTCCCGAGCCCTTTAATTCGGTGGCGTTGATGGGGAATCCTTGCATCCACTCTACAAATACCGGGTTCAACATCCCACCAACTACCTCCGGCAATTGTGGCGTGTGCCCGTTTTCTTTGCGTCCCTTTCCGCTTCTGTAATCCCTCGCTGCTGGAGTCGGTAGCAAGACACCACCACCTTTTCCGGAGATGGGGAGCGCCCGCCTCCTCTGCGGAAAGTATCGTCCACCTACAATCGTACCCGATTTCGACCAGCGCCCCGAGAATTCGTCCAAGTCCTTTAGTAAGGATAGCTGCCACGTTTTCCAGGAAAATGTATCGCGGTCGTATTTCGCCAGCGATCCTGATGACCTCGAAAAAGAGCCCGCTTTTCTCCCCGTCGAGCCCAGCGCCTTTTCCTGCCGTGCTAATGTCTTGGCAAGGAAAACCCGCTGCGATGCAATCCACTTTGCCCGCGTACTCGGATGGATCGAACAGCTTGACGTCCCCCTCCCACACTTGCAAGCTTGGAAACCATCCTTCGGCTGCTCGTTCTCGGAGGATTTTACAGCAATAGGCATCTTGCTCAACTGCGATAATGGGCTCATGTCCCAGAATAAGATCTGCATAAAGACCACCTCCTATGCCTGCGAAAAGATGCATTGTTTTCATTTTACTACCCCATTATTTATAACACCCCTTGCCAACACTCCTTTATTATAACACGACAATACCTAAAAGTCAAGTAAAAAATACGCACGTTTTTATAACAAAACATTACATGTATTAACGGATTTGTTTCGCGGTGTACTAACAGGTATTTTTTTTGTACTTTTAGGTATTGTAAAATTGTACTTTTAAGTATTTAGGCTTGTACTTTTATGTATTGCACTTTGTACTTTTATGTATTTTAGGGACTCGCTAGGCTATACAGTGGTAGGGCTGGCGAGTCCCTATATTAACTATTAAGAAATTAACTAAAAAGAGAGAAACTAAGCTAGTCGAAAATATCGCTTTTGGGGGTGTACTATCGTGTCATTTTTTAAATCTCAGACATATTTCCGCTCGTCTCTTTTTTTCGCTTCGCTTTGGGACAGGGAAGGGGATCGGGAAAAGAGCCGGAAAGCTGCACTTATGGATTTTAGCCTAAACACCTACCAGGCGATATACCAACAAAACCACGGTGCGCAAAACAAACGCTGCAAATCAAGTGGAAATTATGCCCAAAAATATGCCTAAAATTATGACCTATCAAATCCCGGGTGGCCACGCCTGGGAAAGAAAAAGATCGGGATTGTCTCTAAGGTGTGGGGATGGAGGGGAAATCAAGAAAGGCAGGGAAGACTACGCAAGATATCGATTAAATAAACAAGTTCAACCTAAATTTATACTTACTGCTAAATACAGCGAAAAAATCAGCCTTGGAATTAAATGAGCCATGATAAGCCTTTTGCGCCGCTAGGCCTTGATATAAGCATTTTGCGCCGGTGCGGGGTGGTCGTGTCCGGACATGGACACACTAAATAAAAATAATCCTTGACATGCAAATGCAAAACATAATATAATACTCGACTGAAATTATTACGTTTTACTTTTGCATTTCAAGGGGGTTGATATGATCCCGACTGAATTGGTTTGGCAGGCCCTAGGGAGGCCACCACAGCCGAAAGAGTTGAAAAAGGCAACACAAGACACATGCTGCTTTTGTGGCGTGCACCAAGGCGATGTGCGCAAGCAAGACGTGTTCAGCGGTGCATTCACCAATTGGGACAGGCTCATGAACCCATCCAGCGATGCAGTGTGTCTATATTGCTTTACCTGCCTTCGTGGCGAACACTCACGACAACTGCGTATATCGTCATGGCTCGCTACACCTACCGGACTGAAAACCTTCAAACGCGGTGAGATTGCCGGTGTACTTTTTGGAGAGAAAGAGACGCCATTCTGCATCTACGCCACTACGTCTTTCAAGAAAATAGGCGTAGTCAAGGTGGTGGTGAATAATAATCCACGCAGATTTCAGGTGCAGCTTGAGGAAGTTTCAACAATTTTCGACATGGATGAGCACCGCGAGCTGTGGGAAACTATGCGGCTATTTTACTCGATGCCGGTATGTGAGCAGGAAAAGAAGCAGCCGAAGTCCTTTTTCACCAAAGCAGAAATCCAAACCGGCGCATACCAGATGCATCGAATAAAGGATTTTGGATTGCTGGAGTGGCGAGAAAAAGAAAGGATTATCGCCAAGTACCGTGGATCTGGAATCATGCAATTACTTATTTACGCGCTGAACCAGGAAAAATTGGGGCGTGCAAAAATAGAAAAGAAGGAGAAACCAAGTGGCAAAAAAGAAGTTTCCGTCACCGATGGAGATGCTGGAAAACGAACCGAAGGCAAAAGAGCAAAGCGAGAAACCGCAGGAAAACGAACTGCAAAAGCATCTGTGGGCAAGGGATCTGGTATATCAGATTTGGCGAGCGATAAATTGGGACAATGTGTCTTCTGGCCGGAGGATGAAGATTTATGATGAATTTACCGGCAAAGTAAAGTCATCGGCCAGCACTAACAGCCTCGCCAAATTTGTTGAGCGGCTATGCGCTAAAATGGGCATACGCAGCATCACGGGCGATCAGGCTACGCGCAATCTGCTTACGCAAAACGATCAGGACGTTATAACGATATTGCGTGAGGAAACGCAGTTCGTTATTTTACTTATGCGGGAAATCATCGAAGGAAAAAAGGAGGAACGCAATGCAGACGGAATCGATATGGTATAGCGGAAAGCTAACTACGCTATCGCCTATAGCACACAATAGCGACGAAAGTCTTGGCACAGATACGAAGTTTCGCAGGATGCAGATAGTCCACAACGGCAAAACAATCCGAATCCCGGTATATAGCGGAAATGCCTTTCGCGGAATATTGCGCCGCATCGCAGCAAAGCAATATTGCGATTTATTGGGCATGGGAAAAGAAAGCATATCGGACAGCCTCTACTACACTTTTTTCACAGGTGGGGCGCTCAAAAAAGGCTCGTCACAGAATTTCATCGAGGTGGGACAGAAAAGAGAAATGCGCGAGATGATCCCGTTTCTGTCTTTGTTTGGCACCGCTTTGCAAAACCAGATTATCGCCGGAAAAATGGAGATCGGCATCGGCATCCCGATAGCAAAAGAAACCGTAGACATGACCGGAATCGAAAGCGATCTAACGATATGGGAATTGCTTGACGAGGTTTTCTATACCAGGCGCGACGACCTGGAAGACCCGAAGGAAGAAAAGAAAAAGGACGATTCGGCGCACCAGATGAAATACAATATCGAGGTGCTGATACCAGGCGTGGTGCTGTCTCACTCGATCACCACAAACTATTGCAACGAGATTGAGCATTCTTGCCTTGGACACGCAATGAGCGCAATGCAAAAACAGGGCATCCTGGGCGGCAAGTCCGGCACCGGGCACGGTAAAGTTAATTTCGATTACTCGCCAAAGTTCGCATCGCCTAAAAAGTACCTGGACTACATGGCTAAAAACAAGGCAAAAATCACGGAGTATGTCAAGAAAATGGAAGGTTCACTGTGATAGATAAATCTATTCTACCACTTATATCTATTGCAAATAAAGATCACTACACGCGGGGTGTGTGTAGTGACAAAAAAAACCACAAGCCGATAATATATGATAATGAAACCATAGGTTTTTATACGCCGCATATTACAAAACAAGGAGTGTATAGGACTGGTCCAGTTTACATAAAAGAAGAATATCGCAATAAAGGAATAGTGCTAAGTGTTATAAGGGATTTTTCAATTGATAAAAATTGTGAAGCGTATATAGAAAGATGTAATATTGGCGCAGAGAAAATGTTTTTAAAGGCAGGGTATATAAAGAAAAGGAGATATTCGCACGGGCATGTATGGCATAATAGTTTTGCTTTGCAGTCCGACATAACATCCAGCTTTAATTTTTACAGTCCAGAAATAATTTACACAGACCCTCCGTGGGGGCCTGGAAATTTAAAGTATTGGCGCACTATGAACAAAGAAAAAACAGTGCCATCGTGGGATATATTTAAAGATTGCTTGTTCACAACATGCAATCAAGCAAGAAATCATGTGTTTATTGAGATGGGCATGAGATGGAAAGATGAAATTGTAACTGAAATACAAAAAGCAACTACTCTAAAACACGCGAAAACATGGATTGTAACTTATGGAGCAAAAGAGTTGCCCGTGTCTTTAAATTACTTCGTTCAAGCAAAAACAAAACCAACTAAAATTAGAGATTTAAATGGCTTTCACGGCGAATCATACACGTGGCACAGTTTGAAATCTGTGTGTAAGCCAGGAATAACTGTATTAGATCCGTGCTGTGGACTTGGAATGACAGCACGTTTTTCTATGGCAATGGACATGCGGTTTATTGGCTATGAGCTAAACAGTAAAAGGTTATCAACTACCCATAAATGGATCAACAAGGCATCAGAAAACAAAGTAAAATTGAGGGAAAAATGGGAGGAGAAATTTGCATTATCCTAAATCTTTTCCGGCAGTAAAATATAGGCTTTGGGGCAAAATGCCGACCCATAAAAATCGTGTTGAGCGAGCGCAAAATGTAATCAAAGAAGCTATGGCCATGGAGTTAAATTGGTATGTCGCGTGCTCTGCCGGCAAGGATTCAACTGTCTTGGCGCACATGGTTAATCTGTTGTCGCCAGGCATAGAAATCTGGTCCGAAAAAGATGAAATGGATTTCCCGGGAGAGCGAGAATATATTGAAAACCTAGCCAAAACGCATGATTGGAATTTGAATATCGTTTCGCCAGATGTAAACCTGTGGGACGAGATACAAAAGATAGACGTGTGCGAGGATTTACACAGCCGAGGCACTGACTTTTCAGATAAGTTTTTCTACGATTTAATCCATAAACAGGAAAAGAAGTTTGACGGCGTTTTCCTTGGATTACGCTGTCAAGAGAGTATTGGCCGAACGCAGAACTTCAAAATGAGGGGCCATATTTACCAACGGAAAAACACAAAGTGGACTTGCAATCCTTTATCTACATGGAAGACAGAAGATATATTTGCGTATTTAGTTTGCAACGAAATAGATATTTTGCCGGTATACTTCAAAACTAAGTTTCATAATAACGACCCGGGCGAGATTAGGAAATCATGGTTTTTGCCGTCTGCAAGATCGGCACAGGGGCATTGTGTCTGGCTAAAATATTACTATCCGGACCTATTTTATAAACTGGCATCTATATCACCAGAAATAAAAAATTATGTCTAATTTTGCAACGCCGTATTTCGTCACACCGCACGCCGTTAAACGGTTTCAGGTGCGCGTTGATGATATTTTCGCTGCAAAAGTAATAGGCAAAGTCCAGGAATTGTTACAGGAAAATAAGCCGATATCTACATACATTTACACCTACGAACATAAGCGCATGATAACAAATCTATACATCGCAAGCTATAATGACAAGGTTTTTTATCTGCCGGTATCGCCTGGTGAAGGGAAATGGCCGGCAGTCGTTTCCATTCTGCCACTGAAGCACGGCATTTACCCGCGTTTCCGATGTGGCTGCGAATCGCCGAGAAACCATGCAAGGTACACACGACAAGAAACCGAAGCGCTGAGAGTGCTGGTTACTAAAACAGCTAAATCGCATAGGGAAATAGCGCGAATAACAGGCAGGACACAAAAGGCTATAGCAGAAAAATGCTTCCGTGAAGGGATATTTAGGCGTAGAGAAAAAAACTGGGGCAAGCTAGAGGAGAAATGGGCCTGGCACATGGTGGTTATAGAAAACTTGTGCTATCAAAAAGCTGCATTTATTTTGCATAGATCACATGATTCTGTGAAAATTAAGGTACACAGGATGCAGCAAAAATTAAGGAGAACGCATGAAATACGGAAAAATTATGAAGCTTTGCGGCGAGCGGCAATTGATATACGATAAGCTGTCGAAACAAAATTTGCTGGTTAAATTTGAGATGTCAACGCCGTTTTCTACAATGGACTATATACGGCTTGACGGGTTGCTGGCTTATTTTGCGTTGCGTGAATTACTTGGCGATGACTTTTACAATATCCGAGATTACGAGGAGCCAATTGATTCGCCGCTGCCGCTTGAGAAATGCAAAAACGATAGCGGGCAATGGTGGTGGGCGTGCAGTTTTGGCGTAAGTTCAAGCGCTGCAGAATCAATCACCCGCTGGAAAAAGCGATGGGATGATGAAAATGATGATCTTGTTGATTTCGGCAATAAGCTGGCGCGTGTAAACCACAAGGCGGCACACTTTAAGGCTTATGATATGCCTTTGGTAATTAAGCTTGCAAAGGAAATTATATTCTGCTGTCGTGGCAATCTCGAGGAAGTAGAAAACCTTCTGGCTGGCTGCCGCCATATAGGAAAAAAACGGTCGCAGGGATATGGTCAGGTGCGAAAAATTACGGTATCCGAAACGGATCAGGCATGGCATAGCTGGATAGATGACAGGCCGACCAGGGCAATCCCTGTCGGTAAAAACGAGATGGGCGAGTTGACAAAAAAACTTGGCAAGGTAGCTCTATCGCAAATCGCGTATAAGCCGCCGTATTGGCATCAGAAAAATACGGCTTGGTGCTATACAATCGACATCTAGACCGAGCAGAATCAGGCGATAGCAATACTCTATCGCCTTTTTTGTGTCAACGGCAAAGACAGCACAAGGCGATAAAAGAAATAAAAAGATGAGAAAAGACTTGACAAGACGGCAAAAGAATGTTATACTGAAAGCGTTAATCAATAAAGTATGATCCGCTAGAGAGGCAAACAAAAGAAAACCATGGAGGATAGCAAAATGATCTCGCGGCTAAAAACCGCAGCGGCAAATAAAAACAAGGCACCGTGGAGGGGAAAGCCAGCCACCGTGCCATTTACCTAAAAAAACCGTAGACAATTAGCGTTTACATGAATGCACAAAATAACGTCCTGGAGGATTGGAGTATGCCAGAAGAGGTCAAAGAAATTAGTTGGGCAATAAAGATTTATATATGTAAGATTTGTAAACGTCTCCCTGATAAAGATGAGACGGATAACAAAATAGTTTGGAACGATAACGATAAAGACGGGTACGCCTTCTATCAAGATTTGGGTACAAAAAAAAGAGAGAAAGTACTAAAACATTACCGTAGAATATACGGGGAACAAACTACGATAGACAAAACTGCGCAAGTAACGGACGCGATTTGCCCGCATTGTCAGTATGGACACACACAGGCAAACCAGTTCGATCAGTTAATCGAAGTTTTGAAGGAGATCGCAACTTCTTTGGACATAATCGGTAGAAAACGATAAAGTCACCGGCCCAATATCGTGTAGAGGCAAACACCATAAACCCTATGATTACGCGAACACAGTAGAAGGATAGTCCAATGGATAAATAGAAGCGCGGGCAGCCTGCACGGCCTAGAATGCTGCACCATATAGAGCGGCCATAGGCCACGCAAAAAGATGGCAAATTTAAACTATTGCGGATACATCGTGGAGGTAATACCGTTGAAGCGCCGCAAGAAACAAGATGCCATGCAAGTGTGGGCTAGTCCGCAAAGTATCGTAAACGAAAAGCCCACAATCGCCTAAGTGGTCACGATTGAAACCTTTACAAAATCGCAATGTAAAAACCAATGTAGCCTGAAAGGATGGCGAATGAAACCCTGCTAATTAGGTTGGCACTGCGCGAGTAATGCGTGGTGCCAGCCGTAAAGTTTTGGAATGGCAACAAATACAAAGGAGATGAAAGCATGACAGGGGAACAGCAAAAAAAGATAGATACACTAAAGACGGCAGAAATAAACCTTGTCGAAGCTATCAACGGCGGAGCAAGTGGATATTCCTGCAGTAGACATTTCCGCATGGGTGAGTATCAAAATCACATAAAGGCTTATGCACTTGCGGTGATCGCGCTAAGTACCAGCAGTGGAACGGCAACAGAAGAATAATAGAAATCAAGGACTTAAACGACAAGATAAACTTGGTTGAAGTAGGGGAAATAAAAAAAGCAATCCCAAATGGGCGGTATGATATGCAGGTCATAGTAGGGCTTAAAGACGGTACAGCAATAGACACCAAAAGCACCGTCGAGGAAATCATTGAAATGATGGAGTTGAAAGGAGGTGACAAGTGATCAACATAAAAGGGATGGATAAGGCGGAAGTATTGCAAAAGCTATTCAACGGACTCGGCAGCGGTGACGCTCTAAGCCTGCGGGCTACAGTAGAGACAGACACCAGGCCGGATATTTTGGCTTTGTGTGGAGGAATGTGAAGGTGATAATTTATAATCTAGACAATTGGGATGAAGACTCAGAATCAATAATGGATAAAGACATAGATGCATCAATCGCTATCCAGGAAAAAAATTGTTCAAGACTGCAAGGTCTTGCCAACTTAAACGCAGAACAATCCCTAGATGCACAAAAATTTGGGGCGATGATCGGCGGTAAAGGAATGTTTGCAGCGGAGAAAATTCCAGCCGGCAGCATGAGCTTTGCGTGTCCGGTTGATATTGTTGCCAAAAATGAGCAGAAAACGAGAGAAGAAAAACTGGGTTACTTGAAAAAGTTGTTGAAAAAAAACAATGTTGCTCAAAAAGCAGACGATGCACATTTTGCATGGCTGTTGGGTGGGTAGGTTTTTTATGGAGGTATTGGAAGATGGACGGATACGATCATATAGAGACGAATGAATACATAAAAAAGACGGCATGGGTAACGAAACATGCATTGACGAGTGGAATACAGAAACACACGGGGAGATATAGCAAGAATCAAGATAGGCTTATGGTGAATAATTATTGTGAAAGCTTTAATAAACTCGGCAAGGATTTCCACTTCACCAAAAAAGAGGCGATAGCAAGGGCCGAGGAGATGCGCAAGAAGAAAATCGCGTCACTGAAAAAGCAAATAGCGAAACTGGAAAAGCTTAAATTTTAGGGGCTGGTGTAAATGAAAGACCTACAGGATCACATGGATGAAACGCCATTGCCAGAGCTAATATGGAAAATAACAAGAAAGAAATACATCCAAGTCAAGGACGAAAACGACAAGATAAATCTAGTCTCCGTAGGTGCGATAGACAGGGTAGCCGAGCACGAGACAGATGAATCGTTGACTGCAATATATCTTGAAAAAGGCAATGGTAGCCGTATAAAAACAAAAAGCACCGTTGAGGAAATCATTGAAATGATGGGGTTAGAAAATGAGCAATGAAGATAGAGGAGGTATAACATGCCAGAAAAGAAAAAGATATACTACACGGTGCGCGAGGCTGCCGAGTTGCTGTGCTGTTCGCATAGCACCATAAGAGAGGAGATAAAAAAGGGCAAGATAAAAGCTAAAAGGGTCGGCCACAATTGGAAGATTGAGGCAAAATCTATATTGCCAAAGGAGTAGCTATGAATGTCATGGATATAATGGAGAAGTATTATAAAGAGCCTGGTGCTATTCTGCTTAATGACGGCAATGTTGGAATGGTGATCCAAATATATTGGGATGAAAAGGCTTTAGGCGTACAAGTTCCTAATGAATGCGACATCAGGACAGTAAAAAAATTTAGATTAGTCAATGGAGCGCTTTGTGAGTACAAACAAAGCAAAAATCCTATGAGTTTTGGCGGAATGTGCAGAGGTGATGAACAGCCTACAACGAAAATAAAGGAATCAAAGTTTTGTCAGAAATGCCACCGCATCATAACATATTACCGAGACGAACAAGATGAACCAAAGTACGAATTTTGTCCAGAATGCAAAGGTGTTAAAACGGTCGAACTAAAGGAGGAATAAATGAAGCTGAAAAAATGTCCCTTTTGCGGTGAACAGAAAAACACACAGGTAGAACAATGCACGGATAGCCTGTTTTGTGTTGTCTGTAGCGCTTGTGAAACATGGGGGCCCAAAGCAAATACGAGAAAAGAAGCCAAGGCAAAATGGCAAGCGAGATTTTTCTGTGAATTTAGTGTTGCTAAAGCAGCAGGGGGGAAGGAATGATAATGCAAAAATACATTAGCAGCATAGGCGAGGCCGCAAAACTCCTTGGCTGTTCTCGTCAGACAGTCCACCGGCTAATCAAGCAAGGACTGTTCCCAGAGCCGGTGATAGAGATGCGGTCGAATAATGCAAAATTTAGGTTTTGGTCGATTTCGTCTATCCAAAATTACAAGGCAAAACTGCGTCCAGCGCATAGGCCAAAAGCTACACGGAAAGATTGTGTAACTAAAAACTAGTGTTACAAGGTGTAACAGTTAATCGAGGTAAATTCATGGATGACAAAACAAGACATCAGCTTGACGTGATAAAGTGGATGTTTCGCAATGACTACGTGTATATAGGCATGGATACTTTCCATGAGGCTGATGAATACACGGAGGAAAAAGGGTTAAAAATGCTGGAGCAGATGCGGCAAGACGCAGCAAAGAAGGAAAACAAGGTGCATTGCATAAAGTGCGGTCAAATGATGACTGCAAGATATAGGGATGTGAATATCTGCGACGAATGCTACGACAAAGCGGAAGCAAGGCCGAGGACAGCAGAGGATGAAGCCTTTGAAAAATTAACCAGTGGTGATCGCCTTGATCCATCAGTTTTCTACAAGGAAAAACCATGACAGATGAACAAAAGGAAGCAGCAAAAGTATATCAAAAAATATACGATAATGCAATGCAAAAAGCTTACGCAAGGTTGCCCATGATACCACCGGGTGATCCGATTGAGGCAATAGCTTATAACATAACAATAGAGGGAGCAAAAGAGGAAGCGGCAGAACGCGCTGGAGACTATGCGTATCACTGCGCAAAAGCATTGGAACAGCTAGAGATCATCGATGAAATCGAAAATGGCGGGTGAATCCATAGTCACAGTTAAAGGTAAATAGTTTATTTACCAGAAGGATTAAATCATGCAAATCACAGCAAAAGAGTTTGCCAAATTGCTGAATAAACTCGGGGATAAAAAGGTTTTCTTTTGCACTACAGATCAACGAGAATGTGGAATTCAATTAGTCAATATAAATATTGACGACGATGGCGACGTAGAAATTGAGCTGGATTATGAATCCCCAGAGTGGAGCATTTAAGGAAGGACTAAATCATGACTACAGAAATGACAAAATGTACCTGCTGCAAAGCAGAAACTCAATGCGAAGTAGAGGTGGTAAGCCGTAGTGGCAAAAGCATAAAACAGGCTTTTTGTGAGATATGCCTCAAGGCTGGATTCTCCAGCGTATACAAAATGAATGAAATGTGGAAAGACAACGACTGGGACAGCGACCGACACGTGAAAGAATATATGCTCGTGTCGTCTGTTGCCCTCGTTGCCAATATGCTGCTGAAACGCATAGACGAGCTCGAAGATAAAATAGACGCCCTGGGCGCTAAAGGGTAAAGGATGCAAAGTCAATAACCCCCGACTGAAGTCGGAGGCTTGAAAAAGCCTATGTTGACCAGCAGACTAACAGGAGATGCAAAGTTGTTAGTAAACGATATAGCAGAAATTAGTTATCTTGGGATGCCGCTTCAGTTCCCAGACTCTAAATCAATGCGTTAAACAATTCTGTGAGGTAGGAATAGTGCGTATTGCAATCAAAACCTGCTAATATCCCTGCGAGAGGAAGTCGGATTTTTTCGATACTCCAAATCGAAGAATACGCATAACCCGGAGGGGAAAGCTTTATTTTTTTAGGCTTTATACTCAACTTTTTTAAATGTTTTTGTGTGGTATTTGTTTACCGCACAAAAACATTATTTTACCAGAAAAGAGGCGCGGCAATTCCTCCCCTGACTAAAGTCAGAGGTTCCCTTGCCGCAATGTTATGGACAAACTAATCGAAGCATTCAAGATATTGCGCAAATATGGAAATCCAAGATATCCTACACGCTGCGAACATGGCTTTTTATACATAAACATCAGGCATGAAAAGGTATCGGATGAAGACAAAAGGCGGCTTTATGAGCTGGAATTCATACCGCAAGGAAATGGCCCCTTTTTTATCTCAGCCTATTTTGGTAGCGACACCCCAACCATGGCCGGATGGAATGGGACAGTATTGCACAATTTGATGCTGCCAAAATTCTAGCCACCAAAATAATCCCTATACATTCCATTACATTTTAGAAAAGGAGCAGTAAATGAGTGAAGAATACAGGAAAGAAGTAAAACAGATTTGCAAAGAAGCAACGTGGACACTTCGCAAAATGCGTAAGTTGATTATCCCTTTTTTCATCTTTGCAGTGCTGGTCATAATATGCATGTGGACCGTAAGCGGCATTAGTCAGCCAGCCAAAATCATAAGCAAAACGATAGACGCGGACAACGCGCTCTACAATTACGAGTGGTTCAAGCAGCAACACGAGGACGTGCTGGCTATTGATATAGAGATATCCAACTCTCAAGGGGTTGTCGATAATTATACTGCAATGGCTGGTGAGCGTAAAGATTGGAGGCGCGATGATAGAATAGAGTATAACCGGCTTAGTAGCGTTGTGTTGGGCCTAAAAAATCAGCGTGCAGGAATGATCGCCAAATACAATGCACGAAGCAAAATGGCAAATCGAAGCCTATTTAAAGACAATTCGTTACCGGGTCAGATGAGGTAGTTTTTATTTTACAAGATAGTATTTATGGGAGAGCATTTATGAGACTTTTTATCATGTTGATTTTGATTGTTTTTGTTTGTGGATGTGATACGGGAAGTGCGTCTACTGCTGCTATAGAGCAGAAAAAAACCGAGGAAAACCAGTATCGTTTACTCAAAAGTCAGCCTCCTGTCCAAATTGCTTGGTCGCTGGAAAGGGAGCAGATAAACAAAAGGACGAAAAGATGGAATGACGAAAACAAGGTAAGCTACATATACCTTACAACCGAATACGGGCAGATAATGACCTTTATGGCCATCAAGGGAAAAGTGAGCTCTGTAAATTCTCAGATAACCAATCCTAGTCAGGTACTAAGAACTTCCAAAAATGGAAATGTCAGCTATAACGTAATGCCCTCGCCCGCCGAAGATGGATCGTATGGGTCGAACGGAGACGCCATTTATTTTTTTACCACGGAAGATGTTTACGTAGAATGGAATGGCAAATATCTATTGCTTGACCAGCCGCTTCAGATGTCTTCTGTCCCCAATCTGGTGTATGTGCAAAAAGAAGAAAAGTAGGCTGTAGCTTTACTGCTAATCAGGCAAAGCAATTTTGCCTGATTAGCCGCCAAAATAATTGCCATATATTCCAGACAATTCCGTCCGTTCCGCGCCGAGGTAGTGGTACAGAAAAACCTCGCCCGCGTAATCCTTTGGCGCAAGCATTGTCCCGATAAAGTTAAACCCTGCCGGGAATAGCGCAAAACTAGCGCCACTGGCTGCGATGGCTAACGATAAAGCTATCGTATAGGCGAATGCACCTCGCATGTTTTTCGATAGCGTGCTGGCCCTTATCTTGCGCATGTAGTCTACAATGGTTTCTATAATGCTATGTGCCAGGTTTTTCTCGATCAGTACCGCCCCGGCGTTGAAGCACGGGAAAAAGCCAGAACCGCCTCTGGCATATTCACGCCACGGTGAGCCAGGGGGCTTTATTATCTTACCTTCCGGCATATCCACACCACACACGCCGCATATATACTGCCAGTCTTCGCGGTCCAAAACACAGTAGCCCGATAAGCCTGCCATGATATCGTAATCTAGCGAGAAGCCCGGATCTTTTAGCGCGATCATGTCCACATCAAGGATTAGCCGGTGCGTATTATTTGTGCGGTAGCTGTCCTGGTATGCCGTCCAGCGATTATGCACAGCGTCGAAGCCTGCAAATCCATGCTGGCGTTCAAGGACCGTTGCGCCTGCTTCTGTCAGTCGGTCCCAGGATTCGCGCGACATTTTCAACGAATGCATGGCGATTATATCGCTGGGCATAGTCCAGTTTTTTTTGATGCTTTGGATGAGCACTACGGCCTGGTCAATAACGGATATCGGGCTGCCCTGGTATGTCTTCGGCACCCATCCCTTGTCCCGAAAATCTTCGACCGAAATATCGTTTAAAGTGAGGACGATGTCAATCATGGGTTTTCCTTTTTAGGCTGTATTTTATTTGGGCCGGGGTTGAAATGCAAGAAAAAAATAAATACTTGCTTGACTTTTGTGGTATATGTGTTATGCTTTATTTGTAGGATAATACTATTTCGTAAAAACAAACACAAGCGTTTAGGGCGATAAAGAAAGAAGGTAAGATTTTGGAGCCACAAAATGAATGGAGTTGAGATTTACGATGGGGAGCCAAGAATAGGATCATTTTTGATAAGCAATGGGTTTGATCGTGAACACAGTGTTGTCTTGAAGTTAATCAAAAGGTATGAAATAGACTTCAAGGACTTTTCGGATTTGAAAACCCGAAAGTCAAAATCTACAGGAGGCAGGCCGGTTGTAGAAATATTGTTAAACGAAAATCAAGCAATGTTTCTAGGAACGCTAATGAAAAACAATACTCAAACAGTGAAGTTTAAAAAGGAGCTTATCAAGGCATTTGATCGATGTAGAAAACAGCTTGAAGCAATCCAGAAACACAAGACAAAGCCTGACTATCAGATTTCGCGCGATGCAGGCAAGATTGTGAGGAAGAACACCACGGACACAATGCAGCGGTTCGTGGAATACGCAA
>SDBT01007238.1_pt1 | contig 18297 bp, 12 predicted proteins | sample 2277101 | NCBI WGS metagenome assembly SDBT01 (sample SAMN10404973, study PRJNA504765) | marine sediment metagenome | isolation source: marine sediment core GS10_PC15, 103 cmbsf | place: Arctic Ocean: Southern Knipovich Ridge | collected 2010
TGGATTACCAGCGTTGAACCGGCGAGAGTGGCTGTAATGTCGCCGTCGAGGAGCACTCGCGGTTCAAGAATCTCGAAAGAAGGGGTCGTGTTTTCGTTTCGCGCAGCAGTCATGCTATTTCTCCCAAATAATGAACGATGTGAGACGAACGTCAGTGACTCCCGAAAAACGTTCGTCCGGCCTCCATGCCGCGCTAGTCGCAAAAACTTGAAACACTTTGAACGTAACTACATATCCTGCAAAAGCTACCCTGCTTATATTCTATTCCTATACAGTAAGGTGTCAATTTTTTTCCAAATTGTAGGCTGCATTGAATCTCCCACGCAGCAGAGACATTTGATACCAGTCCCGTTTTCCCTCGCGATGCTCGGTTCTGCGCGGGTTCGAATCTGCTGACCGCGTATAACAAAGCCGCCCAGCTTTGGCTGGGCGGCTTTGTTATACGAGACCGACGTATTCCGCTGCGCGGGTACCTCGCTGCGCTCGGTTGCGAACCCGCAGGGCATCCCCTCGCGATGCTCGGCTCTGCGCGGGTTCGAATCGTGTAGACCCAAATAAAAACGGGCCAGCCATAAAGGCCAGCCCGTTCTTATACGAGACCGACGGGATTCGAACCCGCAACGTCCGGATCGACAGTCCGGTACTCTAACCAATTGAGCTACGGTCCCAGATTGCAACGCGGCGGAAAACAAACCACCCCACCGCGGGCTAAGTATATTATACGTTTCTTCCCGAATGTCAATGCTCAATTGACAGGCAAATTCCCAACAAATATTCCGGGCCCGCCGGGAGCTAACCGGCCTCCATGAGCTAAAGCTTATCAGGCGAAGGGCAACTGCGATTAAAAACCTTACTTAGGCATGTCTGCGGATGGGTTCGACCGGCGCGGCAGGCTGTTCGTAACACTCGCTGAACAGCGCCAATTCCGCAGAATCCAGTTCCACCGTGTCCTGGCAGTCGGGCATGTCGCTGACGACAGTGGCGAGCGTAGTATCGGCAAGCCGCAGCGGTGAAGAATCCTCAAAATAGTGGTCGAATCGCCGTGAATCCCCACTAAGACGCGGCGTCTGCATCACTTTGAGATGCTGGAGATAGTCATCCAGATCGAAATCGTCGAATCTCGCGAGGAAATCCGGCTTGGCTGAATGGTTAATGTGAGTGATCTGGTCGATTAGCTGGCGTTTGGTCATAGATACTGTCCTTAAAACAATAGGCCAAGCCACCGTGTGCTTACGGCGACTACCGATGATTTATCGGCAAGCGATCGGCAAAAACTTTAGTTCCCTCCCTTATTCAAGGATGGATGGCCATCTGCCTGCGGATTTCCTATACTTTCAGGACCATCAGGAGCTTGTATATGAAACATCAGATTGCCGATATCGAATTCGAACGCCAGGGACCGATCCGAAAGCTGGTCAAGACCTGCCTCATCAATCCGCTGGCGAACTACACACCCGCCCCGATCATGCGCGCGATCCTCCGCTTCGGTAAGAGCGAACTGGCGGCTGCCAACTGGTCCGACCCGGGCGGGTGGCGGTCAATGGTTATCAGCTACGAGGGCAACCCGCGACAGATCGCGGACAAGCTGCTGGTCAACGGCGGGACGATGTCCATGGCCCTTCGCAACCGCAAGCGTCTGGGCAGTTGCGTGCTTGCCGATCTCATCGACGCAACAGGCGACCACTGCGCACATGTGCTCTGCCTCGGCGCGGGTCCGGGCAACATCATCATCGACGCCATGCTCGCAGCCGACACCCAAAGCGAGGCGACGCTGGTCGATCTCAGCAGCGACGCGTTCGAACACGGACTCGCCCGAGCCGCCGGCTGCAACCTCTCCGATCGCGTGCGTTACATCCAGAGCGACGTTCGCGACATCAAGCCGCTGCTGAAGTATCCGCCCGACATCGTCAAGATGCTCGGCATATGCGAGTACCTGAGCGACGAGCAGATTACCGAGATCGCATCGTCCGTCGCCGAAGTAATGCCGCCCCATGCGTCCATCGTTTTCAACAGCATCTCCAAGGCGCACGGGAACGACCGCTTCTTCAGGCGAGTGTTCGGACTTCACATGATTCACCGCACGCCGCACCAACTCCAGGACCTGATGGCGTCGGCGGGCTTTGGCGAGTTTTCCGCCACCGCAGAACCGTTGGGCGTATATCATGTGATCGTAGGCCGGCGAGGCAACAACCACCCCGCCGCGGCCGCTACCGAGGAATCCTGACATATGCCGGAAACTTCCGTTCCATGGGGCCAGGGCAGTCTCGATATCGCCCTGCCGACACACTGGCGCCTACAGCAGGTTGCCGAGCCTGACCTGCGCCCGGCGACAGACGATTGGCCCGACCGTATGGCAAGGGCGCTGAGCCAATCCGGCAACGGCCATTCGCTGCCCACGCTGCTTGCCGGCGTCCGCCATGGCCGAATCGTCATCATCGTCGAGGACCTGACACGACACTCGCCACTGCCTGAAATCCTGCCCGTCCTGTTCCGCGAGATCCACCATGCGGGCATCGACGACAACCAGCTTGAAATCGTTTTCGCCAACGGAATGCATCCGCCCCTGACGGACGACGAAGCCGCCGAAAAACTCGGCGACTGCTGCAAGGACATCACCTGGCGATGTAACCAGTACAACGACGCCGAAGCCTACGCCGCACTCGGCGAGGTGGCTGGCGTTGAAATTCTCGTCGACCGCGGAGTCGCCGAGGCCGATCTTCGCATAATCGTCTCCTCGGTCAGCCCGCATCTCCAGGCCGGATTCGGCGGCGGATACAAGATGATCTTCCCAGGATGCGCAAACATCGAAACCATTCGCGGCCTGCATCGAAAAGGCCTCGGACGAAAGGCCCGCCAACTGGTCGGCACGGACGTGTTCGCAAACCCGATGCGCCGGACGATAGATGCCGCAGGCGCATTGCTCGACGAAAACCACGGTACGACCGTCGCCGTGCAATACATCCTCGACGAGAACAATCTGCCCGCAATCATAGCCGCCGGCGAGGTCCTGGCCACCCATCGCATGATGGCCAAGCAATCGGCGGTCGCCTCGGGCGTCGTGGTCCGCGAACCGGCCGACGTGCTCATCACCAACGCATTCCCGCGCGACTTCGATCTGTGGCAATCGTTCAAGTGCATCGCCAACACGCGATACGCAGCGAGGCCAAACGGAGTGATCATCTGCCTTACACACTGCCAGGCCGCCCTGGGCGGAATGAAGGTGCCCCACTGGCCGCTCTCGCCGGCGTGGTCGCGCCGAATCATCAAATGGCTGGGCGCTTCGAGCATATTCTCACTGCTGACGCGACTGGTACCGTCGCTTGCCGGCGATGCAGCCTTCTTCGTCCGAATGGGACTCCAGGCCGCCGAGCGAAACCCGATGTTCATCGTTTCGCCAACGTTGTACGAAACCGGCGCACGATTCCCCTGCATCGAGCTGTTTGCGACAGTCGAAGACGCCATCGCCGCCGCCGACGCCATACTGGGCGATTCCCCGCAGCGCGTGGTGCTGTTCCCCCACGGTGGGACGACCTACCCCGTGCCGCTAAAAACATCGAAGCACCGCCATGAATGACCGCACAGACAAAATCCAGACCGGCGACCTACTGAAGGTCCTCGATATCACGCGAGCGATGGCCGCCACAGAAGACCTCGACAAGCTGCTGACGCTTGTTATTGAGCGCGGCATGGAACTGCTCGGCGCCGAGCGAGCCACGGTGTTCCTCTACGAAAGCGAAACCAATCAGCTCGTCAGCCGCGTCGCCGCGGGCACCGACGAGATACGCATACCCGCCGACGCAGGAATCGCAGGCGCGACGGCACAGTCAGGCCGCGTCGTCAACATTCCCGACGCATACGCCGACGATCGATTCAATCCGGACGTCGATAAGCAGACCGGCTTCCAGACGCGAAACATTCTTTCGGTGCCCATGCACGGATACGACGGCAAGCTCGTCGGCGTGCTCCAGGTGCTGAACTATCCCGCGGGCAACGCCGAATCGCAGGCCCACGAAGTCATGCTCGCCGAGACGCTCGCCGCACAGGCCGGTGTGGCTATCCAGCGGGCGACGCTGATCGGCCACTATCTCGACAAGCAGCAGATGCAGCGGGCGATGAAGATCGCTCAGGAAATTCAGCGCGATCTCCTGCCCGACTCGCCGCCTGAACTCGACGGCTTTGAGGTAGCAGGGTTCAACAAGCCAGCCGACGAAACCGGCGGCGATACATACGATTTTCTTCCGCTCGGCGATGGTCGGTGCATGTTCACCGTAGCCGACGCGACCGGACACGGAATAGGCCCGGCGCTCATCATTGCCGAAACCCGCGCCATCCTTCGGGCAATCTGCCTGCAAGGTGCGGATGTGTCAACCGTGCTGGCGACGGCGAACAATATGCTCGCCGAGGACCTCGACGGCGGACTGTTCGTGACGTGCTTCCTGGGCGTGCTGGATTCGGCGGGCGATTGCCTGCACTACGCCTCGGCGGGGCACGGGCCGATGCTCTTTTACGATGCGGCGGGCGGGGAATTCACTTCCGTCGCGGCAACGTCGATACCGCTGGGCGTGATAGAAGACATGCCCTATGACGAGACCATCGATTACACATTCTCCAGCGGCGATTTCGCGGTGATCTTCACCGACGGATTCTTCGAAGCCGCCAACGGCGAGGGCGAAGAATTCGGCATTGATCGTGCGATGCAAATGCTGGCCGCCAACCGCGACAAACCACCCGCCGAGATGATCGAACTGCTTCACGCAGCGGTCAGCGATTTTGCCACCGGCCAACCCCAAGCCGACGACCTCACCGCCATCATCATCAAAAAACTCTAACCCCCATCCGCGCACGTATCCTCTACGCCCTCAACACAGAAAAAGAAGTAGTCCACGAATTACACAAATTACACAAATAGAAAACATCGCGGGTGCCACGGCCATTAATGGCCGTGCTCGGCTTAGAGAAATGCGGATCGTTCGCAGAGTACCTATGCTAGTTGCCTGTCCCGGTTTTCCTAAAAAGCAGAATGTCCCCATTTCCCCTTGTTCAATTACCCATCGATTAATGCCGAGAATTACAACTATCGGATCCAACATACCTCAAACAGGGAGATACGAAAGATGACAGATAGTAACTCACACAGATCGACGGATACCTACAAACGTGTTTGCCTCACCGTAATCGCCATCCTGCTGGCTGTCGTAGCTGCCGGTGTCTGGTCAAACAACGTCAGTACCGTCAAGACGGCGCAGGCAGAGGCGCAATCTCCACATGTTTGCAGCCCAGCCGCTACCGCTCCGTCGATGGACACCACCGAGGCCAGATTGAGAGAGATTGTTCATCTGCTGAAATCCGGCGATGTGGAAGTGAAAGTCACGTTGCCCGACAAAGCCCAATCGCTACAGAAGCGGAACGCTCGCGAAAGCATGATGCGATCCGGTCTGATGACGGTCCGCAGCCAGATCGAGCTTTACAAGATCCAGCACATGGACAATTACCCAGGCATGCAAGGACTGCATATTATTGACAGAGATGATCTGGTTAAGGATCTGACAACAATGACCAACGCACGGGGCAACCAAAATGCCAGCCTGGGAACGGTTGATTACGGCCCGTACCTCCAGGGATTCCCCGCTAATCCGTTCTGCGAGAATCAAAGTATAGCCCGCCAGGTAAAAGTTGGCAAAGGCCCATGCCCAGGCGACGGTACGACTGGATGGTACGTGAGCACAACGACGGGCAGGTTCTCGGCAAACGACACCAAAAAGAACCCACAAGGTAAAGCACACAAGGATTACTAAATTCGTAGGCCGGGGCAAGACCCAGCCTACGGACTTGGCGAAGTAGCAGGCGTTTCGCCTTGTAGCGAGGGAACTATCGTCGTCGCACTCCAATAATCATCGCCCTCCCTGACTTCTTTTAGTATCTCCTGCCCAGGTCCATGTGACCAAGCCAGGAAATAATACTCTCCACCGTCAGCCCAGTATCTATTTACTTGAATACCTTCATAATAATGTATTGAACGATATTCTCTACTATAGCCTATGCAGCTATCAACATCTTTCCGCGTCATGCCAGTCCTGAGTTGGGTTACCTCATCTGGCGTAAGGCCACGCGGAACCAGAAAAACTCCTTGATGACTCTCCATAATAATCACCTTTTGGATCATTGCAGATGCCATGACTCCAAAGATAACCGCAATCACTGCCAAGAACATGTTCAAGGCTTTCAATAACTCAGAACATCTCTTGCAGAGAGATACCACTACCAGACAGACAACTATGAGATATCCCACAATTGCGATTGAATAGCAGCAAACCTTAATCAGATTTGGTGGTATATCATAATTCTCAATGAAACTGGGAATCTGCCAAGGCACCGCAAGCGCTATCCAGAATACGATTCCTGCAGATAGCAAGCGAATCCAGTGTCCGTATCGAGATAGCAAGTTCTCAGTCATTGAGATAATAAGCTTCAAAAGCTTTCGAAGAGAGCATCTCAATTTCGCCTAATTTGCCTTCTTTAAGTAATGCCAAGGATTCTCTCGTTAATGACGCGGCCTCCGCATCCGGAATACCAGACATTGCCACAGCAAGGGCAATATACTTAGTGTGATGGGCTGCCCCATGCCAACGATAAAGCGGTGAAATTCTTTTGAGAATGGACCAACTGTGATCAGTTCTCCACTGAGGCGGTTCATCCACATCAACAAATTCACGGGCCAGTCCAGAGAATACTGTCCGATGCACCTGCTCATTTATGACAACAAATCCCAAATACGTCCGATAGCGCAAGTCGCCACTATTGATATCGATTTCTACAGATCCACCGCAAATCGTATCCCAGTCAAACGCATCCGCTAATACAAATACAACGACCAGGGAGACAAACGATATGAGTGCGACATAGCCGCATATCCTGAGTAATTTAATCATGCTGTCGCTCCGAAAGCTAATTCTCGCAATCAATCTATTATGCTAGCCTATCAGTTTGTAGGGTTGGCCCCGGCGCGATGGGGTTGCCAACCCTACCACTTTCTTTCGGCGGGCAGGCATGCCCGCCCTACCTACTGGAAAACTTGGGACAGGCACCTTCGCTATGCTTCGGAGCCAGTCCCTGTTTTCCTAGTTCCGGGTTCCTGCTGTTGCCGTTTTTGGTGTTAATTCGTGAAATGCAGTTTCTGTTGTCTTGGCCGTTGCTGTTGAATTCGATTCATTCGTGTAATTCGTGGACTATTGCTGTTGCTGTTGTCGTTGCTGTTCCCTGGTCCCTATTCCCTGGTCCCGGGTCCCTGCTGTTAGTTATCGCTGCTGGAACCGAGCAGGCCGAGCTTCGCCCCGCCGAGGCTGACTTCGGGTAGGCCTTCGGGCCAGAAGTTGATCAGCATCGTCGCTTCGTTCTGCCCGCTGTCGTAGCTGAACACGAACGCCGAATACCAGCGCGACCACTTGCGGGTGACCGCGACGGTCGACGAGATATTGCGCCCGTTGCGGAACGCGAAATCGTATTGCTCGAACGCGCTGATCGAGTACTTCTTGTTGATCTGGTAATTCACGCCGAACGTACCAACGGCGGAGTCCGCATCATCGATGTATCGGCAGCCTGCAAGGTAACTCAGCCGCGGGCTGCGCTGGACGGCAAAGCCGATATTGCCCTTGGCCAGTCGCTCGTCTTCAATATCGTAATTCGCCTTGGCGATCAGCGCGGTCGCGTCGGAAATGTTCCAGAAATACTCGGTATTGATGTGATTGCGGTCGACGCTGTTCTCCGGCCGATAGGTGGAGAAACGCCCGACCGAGGGAGTGTGGTCGGCCTGGTTATTGTAGAAGCCGGCCGAGAGGTTCAAACGCATCCAATCGACGGTCCGCCTGTCCGCACCGATGCCTCGCTTGGTCTGCAGGCGCTGATAAACGCTGAACACCCCGCCGGAAGTCCGCTCGATACCCTCGACGTCGTGATCCATCGGGAACAGTTCGTACGGATACACTCCGTGCGAGCTTGCGACGAACCCGGTCGCCTGCGGGGTGATGACGTGCTTGATACCGTGAACGTCCCAGAGGCGGCTTTGAACGTTGGGGAAGACTCGCCAGATATCCGTCGTGGCCCGGACGCCGACCTGGCCGTATGGGCGAGAGTTCTCTCGCTGCCCGTCGACGCCGAACATCGCCAGCCAGTCCGGTTCGTCGGTCCAGTACGTCGCCCGCCCCGTCACATAGGGCGTGATGCGGGCATCGCCGAGTTTGAGCGGTATCTGCAGTTCGTCGCGAATGTCGAACCGTCCGAAGGTATCCGAATCGTCGATCTTGGTCCAGTTGGCCGGGCGGAAGCGCTTGGCACCGACGCGTGATTCGTGGAAGAACACCAGCCTGTCGCCCAGCAGCGGTTCGCCCAGCAGGAACAGTTCGAGATCCGGGTACGATTCAGTCTGCGTCAGGAAGCGGTTCACGCGATACTGCATCAGCGAGGTGACCGCCCAGTTGTCCTTCTGCTTCTTGGCGTACAGCAGCGTTTCCTGCTCCTTGCCGGCGAAGAATTCATCCGGGAAATACTTCTCCATAAAGTTGCGGTCGCAGACGTAGCTCAACTCGAACTGCAACTGCCAATCGCGGGGCAATATCTGCTTGTGTCGCATCAGCAGGCGGCCTCTTACGTCGGGAGTCTCTATATTCTCACGCTCCGAGCCGAAATCATCCTTGCGATTGTTCTGGGCGAGGTAGGCCTTGTGATATCCGCTAAACGTGTCGCGGGCGTATTCCATGTCGATCCCGTGGGAGACACCGTATTCCTGAATGTCGAAGTTTATCACTCCCTTGAAGCCCGTGGGTTTGACAAGTCCGAGCATGCGGAACAGATGCCACTGCGTCTGGACGCCCCATCCGAAATCGCCGTTCTTGCCCATAGAAACCTTGCGCAGCGACGTGTTGCCCTGTTCGAGGCTGCCCTGGGTGCGCGGCAGGTAGAACACCGGTACATTGCGGATGCGGAACGTGGCGTGCTTCATTTTTGCGTGCCACTTCTGCTCGCCGATCTTCTTGCCGAGTTCGTCGTACGGCGTCTGGTCTTCGATGTACGCGGTTCTGGATGCCATCGCGTAGCTAGGAGTGTAGAAATCGCTGGTCGTAACATGCGCATCGGCGAACCACATCTCCCGCGCCGAAAGCACTCTGGCCTCGCGGGCACGGATGTAGACCGGAATGTTGCGATGCTCCTGCACGGTGCGGAACACAGGTTCGAGAATTATCGCCCGGTCCTTTACAAGGTCGTAGTACGCCGCCGGTGCGCGGAAGAACCGCTCGCCGCGGGCGATCACAACGTCGCCTTCGAGGTAAACGCCCGTGACCGATTCATTCTGCTTTCCGAAGCCTTCCAGATCAGTGCTCATCGGGAAGCGGATGTCGGCTTGCTTCTTGGCACCCGGCTGGGAGAAAATCACCGCCGCGTCGGATCGCAATTCGATGAACTCGGCGCTTTGTGGCCCGCCTATCGAGACATAGACGTTGCCCTTGATGATGGTGATTCGCCCGGTATCGGTCATTTCCGTCGAGACATCGTCATCGGCGGAGAACTCCACATGCTGGGGGATCAGTTCGACTTTCGGTTCGACAGGCTTTGGCGTGACGTCGGAGTCATCGGTCCCGGTCGGCTGAATGAAGACTGGCTCATCGGCGGCATCGGCCGGGGCGTTCGAATCGCTCTCGCCAACGACGATCTCATCCGTCGCCGGAACGTCCGGCTTGCGAACTTCCAGGCGTGGCGAGGTCAGTTCGCGTCTCGGTGCACTGCGGGCTTCCTTGGCCCGGAGATAGAGCGGGAAGTTTACCAGCGGCCTGTCGGTGAGCAAACCCTCGGCGGAGAAGCGTCCTTCGCTGTGGAAGGTAACGACAATTTTTTCAGCCGACCGCTCCGTCCCGTCCGAATCGATGAGCGTCGCACCGCCCTCGGCGTATACGGTGATATCGTGTCTTTCGGTCGGGCCCGACGGATGCGAGTTGATCCATACCACACCGTCGCGTGCGACGATTGTTCGCTCGCCTATGAGTTCCAGGCGGAAGTCTCCCAGCACGACGGCCACGTTCTGCCCGGCGTCCTGGAAGGCGTGAATCTCATTGCCGGTAAGCATCGCCTCGGTCTGAACGTAATTGGCCGACCGGGCGAATGTGCTTAAGATTGAGATGACGGCGGCGATCGTTATCAGCCGCGTGCTGCAGCGAAAGGAAACTGTCATATCCGTTCTCTCTACTGGGTCCAGTCTAAAAACTCGGTGACGGGCCTTGAGCGAGCCTGCGTCAGACTTTTCAGACCGAACCTGACGCCCTTTTCCGCCCTGTCCGGGCGCTTCCCGCGGAATCGCGCACATCCGTGCCCGCGCCGCGAAAGGTGGGCTATTCGTTCGATTTGTGACAGCGCGATTATAGGCTGCTCAGCGCGCAAGTCAATTATCCGTAACGAGCTTTCTTTGGGAGTTTCAGAGTTATCGGTTGGATGTTGCCCAGGCGGGCGGGTTCTGCTATCTTGCGCCCTCGAATTCGAGACGACCTTTAAAGCTACCAGGAGATAACGCTGTGAACGACGAACTGGCATATGCCCTGATTACCCCTTACAGCCTTTACAAGTCCCGCACCGGTGGAATCATCGGTCGAATGCTGGCCCACGCCAAACTCGAACTGGTAGCCGCTCGCATGTTCGTCTTCAGCGACGAGTTCCTGGACGCCTACATCGCACTGAACGACACGACCCGGCCTGACCCGACCATCACGAAGGCATGGGAGCGATACATCGACGAATCGCTGCGCCAGAAAAACACGTGGGGTTACCTGCCCCGCTGCATGCTGCTGCTGTTCAAAGGGCCAAACGCCGTCCGCCACTTGAAGGAAGAGGTCGTAGGCTCGTTCACCGAAGAACCCACTGGCGATACTATCCGGGGCACTTATGGCGATTTTATCCGCGATACCGACGGTAATATTCGCCACTTCGAGCCGGCCTTGCTGACCTGCCCGAACCCCGACCTCAACGATGCCCACCTCAAGCTGTTCGCCGATTACGCCGTTTCCGATGGTGGGCTTCTCGACGGACGCATGAAGTACGAAGAAGGAGATCCGCAGGTCTCGCTGGTCATGCTCAAGCCGGACAATTTCTATCAGCGATCCCGGCGACCGGGCAATATCATCGATACGTTCAGCCTGACCGGACTGCGGATGGTCGGAGCCAAACTCTTTAATATGACCGTCTCAATGGGCGAGGAGTTCTACGGCCCGCTCAAGGACATCTTCGTCGACAAGCTGCAGTTCCTCGTCAACAAGACGACGTACAAGAATCTGAAGGACGCCTTCGATTTCGAGTTCACCGAAGACGACGCCAAAGTAATGGGCGCTGCACTCGCAAAGCGTAACGCGGCGTGTGAGTTCAACAAGATCGTCGAGTACATGACCGGTCTGAACCCAGACACCGTCGACGATGCTGACAAACCGACGGCCGGAACCACCAAGTGCCTCGCGCTGCTCTACGAGGGACCGAACGCAATCGAGAAGATCCGCACCGTGCTGGGTGCGACCGATCCGGGCAAGGCAGAACCAGGAACCGTGCGATACGACTTCGGCCGCGACCTGATGCGCAACGGTGCACACGCATCGGACTCACCGGACAACGCCCTGCGCGAGCGCGGCATCGTTGGCCTGGCCGAACAGGAAAGCGAAACCTGCGACGTTTCGCGGATCATTAACGATTACCTCGGCTGATCAGCGGTATCGAAGTTCGAGTTGGGAGCCGGATCGACAGAGAGCACAATGTTATTCAAGACTCTCGCCATAGCCATAGCCGCCGTAGTTATCGCCTTGGTCGCCTATTGGCCGGCGATAGACGGAGAGTTCATATGGGACGATCAGCTCTGGCTGTGGAATTCGCCGACGACTATCGGAAATCTGGCGGACTGTTGGAGCGGGCAGAAAGGTTCTGACTACTGGCCCGTTACGGCCAGCGCTTTCTGGATTCAATACCGCCTCTGGGACACCGACCAGCGCCGCGACGAACCTGGCGCAGGGACCGGCTATCACGTGGTGAACATCCTGCTGCACGCGGCTTCCGCCATGGGGCTATGGCTGGTCCTGAAGAAACTCGCTATCCCCGGTACACTGGCGGCGGCGGCGATCTTCCTGGTCCATCCAGTCGCCGTCCCGTCCGTGGCGTGGATAACCGAACTCAAGAACGTTCTATCAATGTTCCTGATGATGCTCACGCTTCTGGCGTGGCTGCGATTCGATGACAAGAAGCATATCGGATGGTACCTGGCGGCGATTGCCTGCTTCGCACTGACGCTGCTGGCCAAGACCTCCGTTGTCATGTTGCCATTCGTGCTGCTGGGAATCGCATGGTGGCGGCGAAACCGAATCACCGCCGGCGATATTCTTCGGACCGCACCAATGTTTGCGATTTCTGCGGTCATGGGTGCGTTGACGATATGGTTCCAGCACACCCGCTCCATAGGTGCGGCCGCCCAAGCCGGCATTCCTGAGCAGTTCCCCGACCGCCTGGCGATAGCGGGCAAGACGCTGTGGTTCTACCTTTGCAATACGCTCTGGCCGTTCGAACTTAATATGGTCTACGAGCGATGGACCCCGGGATCGGTATCCATGCTTTACGCGCTGGCCGCGGCGGCTGTGCTGATAGTTATCGTTGGGGCGGTCATTCGCGGCCGCCAATGGGCACGCCCGTTGCTGATGGGGCTCGGCTGTGCGTTCATAATGCTGCTGCCGGTGCTCGGATTTATCGGCATGTCGTTCATGAAGTTTTCCTTCGTCGCCGACCATCTACAGTACGTCGCCCTGCCAGTCCTGATTGCGTTGGTCGTGGGCCTGATCGCGTATGCCCTGCGAAAAGCTCCGGTTGTGATTGCCCCGATAGTCGCCCTCTGCATAGTAACCGGGCTGGGCATACTCACATACCAGCGTGCTGGATTGTTCGCCAACCCAGGGGTGCTCTGGGGCGATACGATTGCCAGGAATCCGTCGGCATGGGTGGCTCATAGCAATATGGGCACGCACTGGCGAGATCAGGGCGAGATTTTTTTTGAGTCAGGCCGATATCCTCAAGCGACCGCGAGCTTCAACGAATCGGTACGGTATTTCACCGACGCCATCAAGCACAATCCCAACTGGCCCGATAATTGGAAGTATCGCGGCGGGGCTTATTGGTACCAGGGCATGATCGCCCAGCACGCGAAGCCCGACGGAACGGTTTACTATGACAAGGCTATCGCCGATCTCGACCAGGCCATCGGACTTAATCCCGACGACGCCGAAGCCCACAATGTTCGCGGAGCGGCCCGCTACCAGAAGAATCAATATCGCAAGGCAATTACCGATCTGGAACAGGCGTTGAGGCTCGATCCCGACAGCGCCGCGGCTGCGAACAATCTCGTACCGAGCTATATCAATTACGGACAGGAACTGGCTAAGACCGGTCGTCTGGATGAATCAATCGAATATTTCAACAAGGCGTTGCAACTGGAATCCGCCAATACACTCGCCCTGCAAAGTCGCGAAATAGTTATGCAACTCATCAACGCCAACCGCCCGCCCGTCACGACGAACCCATCTGCAATGGAGAACATTATTAGATGACGTTACACATAGACACGCTGCCCCTGGGCATGCTCGAAACCAACTGCTACGTTCTGCGAAGCGGCGACGATTGCTGGATAATAGATCCGGGAATGACGCCCCAGCCGCTAATCGGATTCCTGAGGTCCGAATCCATCCGCCCCAGCGCGATACTGCTGACGCACGGACACGGCGATCACATCGCGGGCGTCCAAGATGTGATAACCGCATTCGACAATGTAAAATTAATCTGCCCCTCCGCCGACGCTGACATGCTGGGCGATGCGCAGTTGAATCTTTCGGCGTCGTTCGGAATGAGCGTCACCGCACCCCAAGCCGATGAACTGATCGCCCCGGGCGAGCAATTGACGCTCGGGGATACTATCTGGCAGGTAATCGACAGTTCCGGACATACGCCGGGCGGCGTAAGTTATTACTGCGCAGAGGAAAAGATCGTCATAACCGGCGACGCACTGTTCGCCGGAAGCATCGGGCGAACGGATCTGCCCGGTGCGAGTTGCGGTCGCCTGCTGAAAAATATTCGCGAAAATCTGCTCACCCTGGGCGATGACGTAGCGGTTCTGCCCGGACACGGCCCGGCCAGCAGCATCGGATATGAACGCCGCGTCAATCCGTTCGTATTATCAGGGCGCGATTCGGCAGAGTCGACAGATTGACTTATGTGTTTTTGAAACTTATCATAACTATGGTAGGGTAAGCTATTTTGGCTGGAACCACGATTTGACCGGACACTGTGTGGACCGTGATTCGCTGTTACCCGCCCGCTCACATCAGAGGAGTTCCGTGGCTTCGATTCAGATTATTCAGGGCCCAGACAGAGGCCGGATATTCGAACTGCACGATGGCGACAATGTCATCGGTAGAAGGTCCGGTACTGTGCATCTGACGGATGGGACCGTTTCGCGCAATCACGCCCAGTTGGTAATCCACAGCGGGCGATGGATTCTTGAAGACCTCGGATCGGCAAACGGAACTTTTCTCAACGGTGTGAGGGTGAGCACGTCAATGGCCGCACATGGCGGCGACCAGATTCGCTGCGGATCGAGCCTGCTGGTATTCGCCGGAGGAATTCCCGTCCAGGCCGCCGTCGACGTCGATGAAGACGGCAAGCTTGTGGACGCCGCAATCGTCGCCCGAATGCCAAGTAATGAAGACTCGATTATCATCCCCACGCCCGAAGCCGGCGCCCAAGCCATCGATACGCTGCGAATCCTCTACAACCTGATTACCGAAGTGAGTTCTGTGTTCAACGTCGATACGCTTCTGCAGCGGACGCTGGACAAAATATGGGAAGTCGTAACTCCCGAGCGCGGATACATGCTGCTCATCGACGAAGACGGACAGATAACTCCCAAGGCTTCGCGAATTCCCCAGGGTGACAAGCAGGAAACGGAAATCCCAATCTCGCGCACGATTATCAACGAGGTCGTCGGCAAAGAGGTCGGCGTGCTTTCGTCCAACGCGATGTCCGACAAGCGGTTCACTTCCGGAAAGAGCGTGCACAATTTCGGTATCCGCTCGGCGATCTGCGTACCTATCAAGGGGCGCGAGAGAATTCTGGGCGTGATCTACGTCGATTGCGGAGTATCGCAGCATACCTACTCGACCGAGCAGCTTCGCCTTCTGACGGCAATCGGATATCAGACTGGCCTGGCGATCGAGAACGTCCAGCTTTACCAAGCCGCGATCCAATCAGAGCGATTGGCCGCAGTCGGCGAAACCGTCGCCCTGCTTTCGCACCACATCAAGAACATCCTCCAGGCGCTGGGAGCGGGCATCGATATCGTGGAGATGGGACTCCAACGCAACGACCTTGCCAAGGCCAAGGAAGCCTGGCCCATCGTGCAGCGGAACCTTTCGCGAACCAATGATCTGATTTTGAACATGCTTGCGTTCTCCAAGGCGCGCGAGCCGCTTGTCTCGAATATCAACGTCAATCACGTAATCGAAGAGTGCATCGAACTGCAAAGCCCCTCGGCCGACGAGAGAGGCATCGCCATACTCAGCGATCTCGATGACATGCCTCCGATCCCCGCAGACGAAGCTGGTTTGCGACAGGTGTTCGTCAATCTGCTTTCAAACGCGATGGACGCCGTCGAGTCTCAGCACGGTGTCATTACCGTCGCCAGCAATTACGACTCGATGCATCGTCGGGTGATTGTCCGCGTGATCGACAACGGGCCGGGCATCCCGCCGCAGCAGTTGCAGGACATCTTCAATCCGTTCTGGTCATCCAAAGGCCACGGTGGAACCGGACTGGGACTCGCCGTCGCAAAGAAGGTCGTACAGGAACACAACGGATTTATTCAGGTCGCTTCCACCCCCGAAGAGGGAACGGTTTTCACAGTCAACTTACCGGCAATGAACGTTGGCGAGTCCGACGAAACCTCAGCTTCCCCGCGATAGCTTCGCTGCGCTAATAGGGTGCGATCTTCTCCAGCGGCTCACCCGGCTCGACGTAGCGACGATCCAGTTCGGCGCGGAGTTCGGCGAGAGCTTCGGCATAATCCGGTTCAGCGGCCACGTCGTGATAGTCGCCGAACTTCTCATCCAGGTCGTACAGGCATTCGCGCCCGTCCTGGTGTGCCAGATAGCGGAATCTCAGGGTAAGCAGCGACTTCCAGTCGTCGCCTTCGGTCAGTACGCTCTTACGCGGCTGATCGACCGATTTACATATCGGTAAACGCTGCCCTTGCAGTTGCTCATGCAGGGCGACACCCGCCAGGTCCAGCAACGTCGGGACAATATCTATCGCCTCAACCAGATCGTCGACTGTCTCACCGCACGGACCTTGCGGATAACGCACGATCAGCGGAACGTGGCTGATGCACGGATCGCACGGATAGCCCTTGCCGAAGAATAGATGCTCGCCCATCCAATCGCCGTGGTCCGATACGAAGACAAGAATCGTCTCATCGGCAATGCCCAACTGGTCCAGGCAATCGAGAATTCGCCCGATGTGATGATCGACTTCCGAGACGGCTCCGTAATAGCCCTGCCGCGCCTTGCGAAGTTTGTCGTCGTCAAAGCCCCGCTCAGCCCGAACCGCTTCTACTTCGGGCGGAAATTCGGGAATCGTCAATTCGTCGGGATTGTACAGATCGAGAAACTCCTGCGGAACCACCCATGGCGCATGCGGCGCGTAGAATCCGCTGACGCACAGGAACGTTTCATCGGCGTGCGACTTGAGAAACTCGATGGTCCGATCCGCGACGAAGGCTGCGTGCGTAACGTCCGACCTGCCGGGAAACGCGATAGGCCGATCCTCAATGCGCGGCGGATGGTGAATCGTCTCGGTGATTCCCTGCTGCTCTCGCCAGTCAAGCGCCGCCGGTGGCAGGCCTACCGATAGATAATCCATCTGGTCGGGTGCTTTGGCGCGGACCCAGTCGCGATAGACGTCGTCGTAGCAGCCAGGCTCGTCGGAAATCTCCGCATAATCGAATCCGTATGCCGGGTGCGGGCCTTTGTGGTCGCGTTTTGAATGCGGCAGGAAGTGCAGCTTGCCGATTTGCCCGCAGTAATAGTCCGCTTCGCCCAGCATCGTCGCCAGCGTTGGCACGTCAGCGGGCAGCGGGATACCGTTGTCCATAACGCCAAGCGCCGAAGGATATCGCCCGGTCAGGAAGCTCATCCTGCTCGGGCTGCAGATGGGCGCCTGGACGTGGCAGTTGGCGAAGTTAACTCCGCCAGCGGCCAGCCTGTCGAGGTTCGGCGTGTGAATCTCACTGTTACCGTTGGCGCCAAGCGCATCGACACGTTGCTGGTCCGTGCTGATAAACAGTATATTCGGCCGCTTCACGATCGGCTCCTTCGATGCCGTCTACTGGTCGGTATCGGCAGGCGGCGGTGTCGCCGACTCGCCCGCGTTGGCGTCGCCATCGGTCGCATCGACGGGCTTTGCAGCCTCTTTGTCCGGTTCGAAGGGCAGATTCTGCTGATCGGAATCCTCGCTTGCCACGCGTGCGATCGAAACAAGTTGATCGCCCGGTTTCATAGTGATGATGCGTACGCCCTGGGTCGCGCGTCCGATAGTGCGAATGCCCGTCATGCCCGTGCGAACGATTTTGCCCTTCTGGGTAATCAGCATCAGTTCGTCGGCATCGCGGATGGATTTCATACCGACGACCTTACCGTTTCGCTCGGTGGCCCTGATATTGATGATGCCCTTTCCGCCGCGCGACTGAATGCGGTATTCGTCGAAGTTCGTACGCTTTCCGTATCCGTTCTCGCAGAGCGTTAGCAGCGTCGCAGCTGGATCGACGATGGCCATATCAACCACACAGTCGCCCTTGCGAAGATTGATACCCTTAACGCCCGCGGCGGTTCTGCCCATTGACCGGGTGTCCTCTTCCTTGAAGCGGATCGCCTGGCCGTTGCTGGTGGCGAGGACAATCTGGTCTGTACCGCGTGTGATGGCAACGCCAATTACCACATCGTCAGGCCGCAGGCCCGTTGCGATAATTCCACCCTTTCGCGGATGGGAGTAGGCCTTCAGCGCGGTTTTCTTGATCTGGCCGTTCTTGGTCGCAATGACGAAGAATCGATCATCAAACTCGCGTACGGACACCACGGCGCATATGCTCTCGTCCTTCTGGATGGGCAGCAGGTTCACAATCGCCCTTCCCTTGGACTGCCGCGACATCGACGGAATATCGTACACCTTCAGCCAGTGCATCCTGCCGTT
>SDBT01007240.1_pt1 | contig 18295 bp, 10 predicted proteins | sample 2277101 | NCBI WGS metagenome assembly SDBT01 (sample SAMN10404973, study PRJNA504765) | marine sediment metagenome | isolation source: marine sediment core GS10_PC15, 103 cmbsf | place: Arctic Ocean: Southern Knipovich Ridge | collected 2010
AGCAGTGGCCTGTCCAACATCGTCGGTTGTAACCGTGGGTGTTACAAGCTCACCGGCATCTGTATCAAAGGTAACCGAAACATCGGCCTGCTCAACAGCATTGTCAAATGCATCTGCAAGCTGAGCTGTGAAGGTAAAGAGGATCGTGGGGCAGGTTATAACCTCAACAGGACCTTCGATAATTCCGACCGGGGCCCCGGCGGTGACGGTAACCGTTATTTCGTCGCTCTCACTGTCTACCATCGCTTTCACCACAATTTTTCCTGTCTTAGTGCCTGCAATCAACTCAGTGGTTGTCTCTCCATTTATAACGGCTACACCCGCTGCGGGATCTAAAGATGCCGCAGAACCGGTGGGCACTTTAGTAATTTCAAAACCTACACTACCTCCGCATTTGACGGTCGCCGTAATGGTTATAGTATCTCCGGCATCAGAATCATCGGCATTTATGCTTGTCGGGTTAGCGGTAAGCTCGATCGCTTGGTGGCAATGGTGATGGTTTTCATCGTCCCCACAGCTCCAGTTCAACAGACCTACCGCCAGGATGCTGATGGTTGCTATACTAAATAAAAATTTCTTTTTCATTTCCTATTCCTTCTTTTTTTGATAAAGGCATTTTCAGTAGGTTTTAGAAAAGAATCACCGAAAATTTAAAAAATTAGGCTTTTCCACTTGCCATTTCATCTAACTATTTGAAATTAAAAAGAAAATTTAATTCAGTAACCGATTTTCGGGGAAAGTCCTGAAGAAAGAGACACTTATTCAAATGCAGGTTAGTCTTCCAGCCCGAGGGACCATACAGTTCCCCCGATGTCGTTGAGGTCGGCTGCCTTCACCGCATCGCTGGTGGCCGCGTAAACATAATCACCGATGAAAACACCGCGGGTCCACTCGGACCAGTAGTAGTAATAGGTAGAGCCCGCCGGTGCCGTATCGATCCTCCCCTGGAATTCGATCCCGTTGCCGACAGTCACACGATAGACATAAAGGCCCGTAAAGGTGTGCATCCCGTAGCTCCATTCCCCTGTCCCGTCCTCGCAGAGGTAGATCGGGATGGCTAATAGGTCCCTCTCGGCCCAGAAGGTGAACGCCTTGTGGTTGTGGAGAGCCTCCGACTCCGTCCCCCGGCTGCCGATGATCTCCTTGTGGAGGAGAGTCGGGTCCGCAAAGTCCGTGACATCGAAAATGGAGAGCTGCACTCCCTGGTACCAGGCAAAGTCACCACTCTCATCCTCCTCAGCATCCTTCCCGATAGTGAGCAGGTGGTTCTCGCCGAGCGGGTGGATATAGTCGGAGTAACCGGGAACCTTGAGTTCGCCGACCACCCGGGGATTTTCGGGATCCGAGAGGTCCAGCGTGAAGAGAGGGTCAACTTTCTTAAATGTGACGAGGAAGCCGCGCTTCCCCAGGAACCGCGCCGAGTAAATCGTCTCGCCCGGCGCCATATTCTCGATGGAGCCTATAATCTCGAGGTGTGCTCCCGTTCGCTTCGCGAGGCAGAAGATGTGGTTTCGCGAAGCGCGCTCGCCCGTAGCCCAGATGAAACCGGTCGTCGTCGCGATCCGGAGGACATCCTCGTGCTCGCCCAGCGAGAACTGGTTCAATACATGCCCCCAGACGCGGCCGCTGGCAACATTCCGCACCCGCTCGGCCGTAAGGTCGAATTTGCGGATTACCGTCTGCTCGCTGTAGTCGTAGCCCTTGATCGGCCGTGGCTGTGGGTCGGAGGTGTGGGACCAGATCGTGTGGGTAAGATAGAGCGCCCGCGTCGAGGCATAGACGATATTGACATCCGCGACCGCAGCGAGACTGCGGAAATTCGAGGAAAGGTCCTTAAGGTCGATCGTCACCACGATGATAATGTTACTGCCTTCTGGGTCAACTGGCCGGCAGAAGTCGACGGGCTCAACTGCGCGACCGCTCCCGGTAATAGTGCCCCCTTCATCAAGCTCGTAGTAGGCCGGGATCATGTCGTCGAGGGTGAGCCCGTTGATGATCTCCTGATTATGGGCCTTGATTGCGGCGTGATCCTCCTCTGTATACCAGTAGCGTAGGTTGGGAATATAAGGCCTGAACTGCTGGATCAGATGAAGTCTTCCGCCGGTGAGCCGGGAAGACTTCATGATCCCCTCGAAGAGCATTTCTCGCAGGATCGCCGGGTTCGCGGGGTCCGTGATGTCCACCAGGAGCACGCCCATCTTGGCGTAAGACCGTTCCTCTGGTATTCCCTCGACCGGCGTGGGGTAATAGTAATAATCGTAATAACCGTATTGATAGAGCACCACCAGGAGGTCCTCGTAGAGGTAGAGTGAATCCACAAGACCCGGTGTCGGTATCGTGCTCAGGATGGCCATCGCCTCGGCCGGAACGGCGCTAATGACCTTGACTTCGGAGCCGACGGCGATATAGAGGTATGTGCCATCGGTCTTAACCACATCCGATTCGTCAACCCCTTCTTCCTGGATGTTCGTGGTTGAATGGTCCTCACCGGTCCCTTTATCACCCTCGTCCTCCGGAGAGAGGAAGTCAAGATCGCCGTCGAATGGGTACGACCAGTAGTCGGTCACCTCAGTGTTCTGCAGGAGCTGCTCCTTGAGGTAAGCCTCGAGTTCCTCATCAGATGTGAAGTTCTTGAGATTCGAAATGGGTTCAACCGCCTTGAGGTCATCATCAGCAGGTAGGTTTGATTTCTGGGCACAATCACTAATGAAAATCATCCCAACAACTGCTGATGTTAAAACACCACAGATTAAAATTTTTGACTTCATCTTAGCTCCTCTTTGCTTAAATGTTATATTTTTTGCGCTCTTCAACTGCGCAAGGCCGCGTTCAACATATTCTCGAAAATTGAAAAATCTCTTTGATTTTATCTTCCGCATCTTGAAACTGTATTTACTACTAATTAGATGGTAATATCAAGGAAAATTCTTCAGCAGTTTTCCTAAAAAATCATTCGATAATTTAGACTGGCTGGCTTTCTCTCAGTAAACTAGGCCCAGTTAAATTTACATTACCGATTTTCCTTTTTTTGACAAAATTAATTCAGAGAACTTCCTCAATCGGAATTGAGAAATTACCTTCAATAATCCTTCGGCTTCCATCTTTTAATATCAATGTGCATTGGATAGAACCTACTAATAAAGATTGCCATTCGCCTATGTGCTCAAAGGAGTATATGGTTAGATAGCTGTTGCTTTCGACAGAATCTATTATATTCCAATCACAAGAGGCAGGCTTAACATCAAAATTACAGTTCTCGGCATAGTGTATAGCTACAAAGTTACTATATTCTCCCCACCATCTACCAATAGGTAATTTAACTCCTTCAGGAGGGATATCCATCAAGTTCTCATGGCCTTCTCCTCCCCATAAGCTATAATTAAAGCCTATGGAATCTTTATTATTTGGGTTTTGACGGCTTTTTTGGGCTGCGCCAAAGGTTAATAGGTTAGTAAAACCACCAGCAATGCCCCAGGCATAATGGTCTTCAAATTTATATGTATCACCGTGGCTACCATCAGCATTGATAATCTTAATCGTGGCTGTGAATCCCTTTTTCGGTTTGGTAAGGGTCACGGATGTGCCCGAATAGAGCATACGCGCTGAGAAGGCAGGTTCTCCCGCACAGTCCGTATCAACAGTAAGCCCATACAGGTCTATTATCTCTTGGCAAGGAGACCAGGGCAGCCTGGCAATCCGCATACACTCACGGAGAAACTCACAAAAATCCGCTTCGGTTATCGTCCCGGCTATGGTTCCACAACCATCAGGGCAGTAAGTACCTTCAATCGTGGAACCGGCAATTTCGGTCAGTTGTTCATTCACCGCCCCGGCAATATTCAGGTCACATAATGGAATATCCAAAGCAGCATCAAAAACAAATGAATAGCTAATGGATATGGTTACCCCCGAAGAAAATACTGAAAAATTACCCTCAGTTATGTTGCCATCAGTCCAGACATGAACTTCTTCTGTAAAAAAGTTATAAGAGGCGGGATTAATAAAAAATTCGGTTTCAATTCTATTGCAGAACATCATGGGCGGGCCGTCAGGCGCTCCGCATAAACCATTAATAACCGACCATATGACAGTCGTTGGCCCTACCCGATTTTCTTCGGTGAGGTCTTTTAAAACGAAGAGCAGGTTGATATCACCATTATCTACCTCATCCTGGAGGGAAAGGTTGAGAAGGGAAGCAAGTTTACCCAATTCATTATTAGTGGCATCCCCATCGATGACCAAGGTATTCAAGCGGAAAACCGGCTCACGGATAAAACAGCCCTGGTGAGGAAAATCTACCCTTGTCAGTGTTATCACAACGGTTTCCTCTCGCCATCTTGCTACTACAACTATGTCTTTTCCTAAGGCTATTTCCGAGGCATCAATGGAGGTCGTTGCCAATCCGTTAGCATTAGTTACCGTCTTAGTAGGATCAAGTGAAGCCGTCCCTGATTCAACAGTAAAAGTTACTTCCTTTCCTGGTTCTTTAACTGCATTTCCGAATGCATCTACAAGCTGAACTGTAAGATCCCGATTGTCACTGCAAATATACTGCCCAGCGCCACCAACCGCAGCAATTCCAGCCAACTGAGGTTTAACCTCGTCCTTCTTTTCATCATCCCCACAGCTCCAGATTATGAAGCCCATCGCCAGAATGCTGACGGCTGCCATACTAAACAATAGTTTCTTTTTCATCCTCTATTTCTATCCTCTTTTTTCAAGAAATGCATTTCCAAAATGAACTATATGGATTCTTCTGCTGCCTGCCTATGCCTAACTGCAAGCACGGTCGGTAGTTAAAAACCTTTTTCTTATTAGAAGTACCAGAAAGGGAATTAAAAGCGGCAAGATATTAGATATTATCTGGCTATTACTTGGCGGCGGAGCGTTTAGTATCGTATTACAGGTCATCCCGAGGTTCCCCTCCTCCTCCATAAACCTTCCGCCAAGGTCTACTCCTAAGCCAAAGATAGATAGCTGAGCAGCATTACCGCTCACTTTATTCAGTCGAGCGTCAACGCTGGAGGGTAGCTCTATCCAGATACCTTCGGAATCGTCAAAGCGGTAAAGCCTTAAGAAATTCTCATTTAATGAGGTTCCATCAACAATTCCGTCCTGGTCGAAGTCACTGTAAGAGATGACAACCTCTGCTTCAAACTGACTGCTTAGAACACTCGGTCCACCCTCTAATTCTATTCTCCTGAACTCGACTATGTGCAAGGAGTCATCTTCAAATAAAGTTGGTTCCCGATCACCAGTGATTAGAGCAAGTGCTGTGTTATGGTTTAAAGACTCCTGGGGGACAAATACCTCGGTGGTCTTATCACTGAGATCATCCCCGACGATAACCCAATTGGCATCTTCTTCCAATATTAACTCTATTTTTATGTACCCCTCTTCTGTATTAAGATATGGTAGAAGAATAAATGGCGGAGGCTCCATTTCATCTGGCTCTTCTCTTCCTTCTATTCTTCCTTCTATCACCTCAGGGTTATCGTGGTCTACCGTTATCGTAATGTCCGCTGGCTGGTCATCCTCAGTTCCATTAATATCCTTCGCCACTGCCCGCAAATGATAGTCTTTCTCATCGTCTTCCTCATCATACTTAGATACATTCCAGTGAACATAGTAAGGATAGGTCGAATCCGGATTGGGATGGTTGGGATCGCTGATAATCTTCTTCCATTTATCAGTTTCTTCAGGCTTATACTGAAAAAGTATATTCTTAACCTCAGATATATCACCTAAGGTTAGCTCGGCCATCACGGTTACGCTGGATCCATAAATCCTTTTTCCTACCTGGGGGGTTATGATCTCTGCCTTTACCCCGTTAGAAAGCCCCGTGGATGGACAGTTTTCAGATTCTTTAGCGAACACGGGGTTTAAAGCCCCAGGTGAGCTTCTAACGGGGTTAACCGAGCAAACTTCCAAGTCTAACCGGGCAGGATCTGAAAATTCTTGGTCTGTATCGGTTAAAGGAATTTCACCACAGCCCGAGAAAATTAAGGCTGCCAGGGAGATGGTTACTAAAGATTGTGCTATTTTCATAATATACGTCCCTTTTTAATTAAATGATACACCAATTTTATGAGCTAAGTCAATAAGCATTTTACTGGAGTTTCCTGAGTTCTATATTAACATTTGCCTTGATCCTTGCTACAGTTCTGATAATTATCATTAACGGTGTCCTCATCCCCGCCCGCCAAAGAATTTATTCGGCGGTAGGTCTGTTATTTAGGTAGCTTTTACCCCCTTTGTTTCTGAAAAACTCAGGAATCTTTTTCTGTAGCAGCATTGTAGGGGCGGAACTCCGTGTCCGCCCTTATCTGGGCCTGTCTGCGTGCTCCGCACAGATGTTTCCTACACCAGCAATAGGATAACCAGGATCAACTAAAATGGAGATTGTTTCCAGGACAGCTTATATAACCCTTCTCCCCGCCACATTCTCTGGATAGCGATTCCGTAGAATATGTGCCTGAAGGCGCAGGAATTACAGTGGGATCCAGGGTATCAGTAGTAGTATCAATAGAGGGTTATAAATTATTTGGCATATGCACATGACTCCACTGGTGGGGTGTATTGCATAGCTTTTGCTCCGGAAAGACGCCTGAGTGGGGGGGTAATCGGCCGAAATGCCATTGATGTGGGGCAAGATACCCATAAACTTCGGTTAAGGCTAGTCAAGTACATATGCCTATAAATTATTAAGTTCTTACTGTATTACTCGAATTCTATCATCACCCTGGTTAGTCACAAGCACACGGTAAGTCCCACTGACAACAGCTAAGTCAAACGGTACATCAAATCCGCCGACAATGTAAGAGATTGTATCTGTCAAGGTATTTATTATCGCCACCTCATCATTATTCATGTCCGTTACCAGAACATAGCGTCCATCTGAGGTGACCGCAGTATTCCACAGATCGGCCCCCGCTGAAAATCCACTCACCGTAGCAATAATCTGGTTGTATGTTGGGCTCAATGGGTCAGTGTCAATAACACTCATCGTTTCATTGCTATTATTTACCACATAGGCTTTGCTTCCATCAGGCGTTATAATAATACCCAGTGGCCCGGCAGGTATCGGCAAATTTATCGTATCTAATATACCGTAGGTGCTGGTGTCAATTACCATAACAGTATCATCGTTGGAGCAGGTTACATAGACACGTGTGTTATCAGGGGTTGAAGCAATATAAAAGGGATCACATCCCGGGAGCAAGATGGGCTGAACTCCTGGGGTTATTGGATCTGTATCTATTTCTGACTCTGGAACAGCAGAAGTATCTATTACATGTACTGCGCTGATGTCTAAATCTGTAACAAAAGCCTTGTTGCCATTGGGCAAAATTGTTAACCCCCACGGAGCTGGTCCCGGACCAACAAGATTAATCGGCGACGCCGCGGTCTCAAAGAGGTTGGCAGGATCAGTGATGTCAATAATCATCAATGTACCATCACTCGAAGAGGTTACATAGGCTGTTGTGCCGGTAGGATTGATTGCTACATCTATATTATCATTCCCAACACCAATATTATCAAGATTGGCCAGGGAATCAGTATCGTATGACTGAACCCGGTCGGCTCCGAATGCTTTGGTTACAATCGCGGTGGTGCCGGTGATTGCAATCCCCATGGGATCCCCTCCACCGGGTAAGCCGCCAGAGGTCTGAACAAAACCGGGGCTCGCCATAAATGTGCTGGTGAAATTGGTTGGGGCTCCCACAACACCACATGATACCTGATACGGATCCTGTGATAGCGGGTTGCCCAATACATCTTCCAACCCTGATGTAGCAGTAATCTGGTATGTATGCCCCCAGACGAGTAGCTCCCATGGAGCTCCAGTTACAATAGATTTCTGGGGGCCTCCCACCCAGATATCAATGTTAACCGGGGATGCTGTGGTTAGGTCATCAAGTTTTACCGTTATGTCTGCTACCGCGGTGGTTGAATTGATCATCTTTGAAACGGACAGAGTAAAGTTATCACCTGTTAGCATCTCGCCTCCGTTATTGGGTGATACCGATGATACCGACAGAGTGGTATCCTTTAGCAGGGTGTATGCTCCCGGCTCATACCTGAATACATATACCCTTCCTCCCGGGGCAAGACCGCCCTCAAAGTTGCTGAACAGGGCTTCGTCACCGCTAAACTGGTTTTCCTGCAGCCCTATGGTGGCAAAGACCCCTGCCGCAAGTGGAGGTGCCCCGGCCATAATGTTGCTGACATCGTTTAGATACTGGAACTTTATATCATTGCTGAATTCATAAAGAACCAGCTCAAAGGTGTAGGTATCTCCCAATCCCAAGTTGTCAGTAACACCATCCCATTCTATGGAGAAGCGGCGATTGGGAGCAGCTCCGCTGGTTTGGTAGCACACCTGACCAGAAGCACCGATATTCAGGTCAAAGAAGAAGGGGGCGATCATATTATCGGGGTTGTTGGGGTCAGGGATGGGGTTGTTGTTAAATGCTGCTCCGCTGTCAGTAAATGACATCCAGCCATTGGAGGTTATATAGATGGTGCTTCCGGCAGGGTATAATGTTCCATAGAAAAGGAAGTCAAATGGAAGGGTGGTGGAGAGGGAAGCATCGTCATCTCCCGGAGCAAATGGTAAGCAGATCCCTCCTGTTGAGGCATCCTCCGGGCAGAACTCTGTGGTTGCCAGATTATTTGCCCCGAAATAGGTGTATCCATCTGGTAGTATTCCGGTTCCATTGGAGTTGGAGACCACCACATCCGCAGAGCCCGGAACCCCGGGGGGAGTGAAAGCGGTTATGATGGTAGAGTCCACAACAGTAATATTGGTTGCCGGATTGCCACCAATGGTCACTATGGTATCAGCAGGGGTGGTGAATCCAACGCCAGTAATGGTTACTGCCTCTCCACCCCCTACTGACCCGCTGTTGGGAGAGATACTGGCTACCGAAACAAAGGTCTGGGTAATCAGAATATTCCTGCCGGCAGTATTGGTGTTGGTGCTGGCATCCAGGTAGGTGGCAGTTACCCTTAAAATGACAGTATAAGTTCCGGTAGAAGTATAGCTTATGCATCCTATAGGGCTGGGGCCAATCTGCTCCCATACCGCATCGTTGTCAAAGTCAAACTCATACTGGGTTATTGTTCCACCGATAGCATAAGAATCAAAGGCATCAAAGCATATATCTTCATTGGTGAATGCCATTGTTGGCCCATTGAAGGATGCTACCGGGTCAGGATTGGCCTGAGCACCGGTGTAGATGGTTATCTCCCTGGTGGTGATATTTGTTCCCCCATCATTATCGGTTACCGTGAGAGCGACGGTATAGGTTCCCGCAGCACCGTAGGTATGGTTTACTGAGGTATCGGTTACTGTCCCGGTGGATGACCCATCTCCAAAATCGTAATCGTAAGTGGCAATAATGCCATCCGGGTCTGAGGAGCCAGAGCCGCCAAAGGTCAGGGTTTCACCTACTACCCCTGAGGGTGGTCCCGAAAGCACTGCTACTGGTGGCTGGTTGGGGGTGACCACGACCTGCCGGGTAGCAGTGGATGTACCACCATCATTATCACTGACTGTTACGATGACGGTGTAGACCCCCTCTGAAGAATAAGTATGGGAGGATACTGAAGGTGCATCCTCTACTATTGTGCCATCCCCGAAATCAAAGCTGTATTTTACGATGCTCCCGTCCACATCGTAAGAGCCCGAGGCATCAAAGCTCAGGGCTTCATCTACTACCCCTGATTCAGGTCCATCAAGGACGGCAACAGGAACCCGGTTTTCCTGCTCAGCACATCCCCAGGCAACTAAAAAAGATACCATTGCCAACAACACTGCCTTCTTCATAACTACCTCCCTTGATTAATTTTTTGTAATTTGGGTTAAAAGTAATAATGAAATCCCGCCACACCAAAAAGGCTGCTGGTGGTTCCTATGGTAAAATCCCCGGCAATATTGCGATAGTCTACCCCTAATTCTAAATCGATCCCTAATTTTCTTATCCAGGGAAGGAACCATTCTATGCCGGCTGCCCCATTCAGAGAAAGGCTGGCTCCATCATCTCCCTCGGGATAGCGGTCAATAATTATTGCCCCTCCCCCGGCAGCGCAGTAGAAATTATAGTATTTTTTCTGGATCAGGTTTAATAAAAACCTCCCGGCAAGGTCATATTCATAGAAGGATTTTTCTAATAAAAACGGCCTTTCTTTTACCTCAACCTCCTCAGTAGTTTCTTTTAGAAGAAATCCTAAAGTGAATTGAAAGCCCATCCTTGGATGAAACCAGTATTTTACCGAAAAGGAGCTTACCGGTCCCATAATATCAGAGCCCAGAAAGAGATTTGCCCCCAAGCCAATTTTATTTGTCAGGTCAATCATTTTAGGCTCCACTTTATTGGCCGCCTTAGCCTTTCGTAGCGATTTCTTCCTCTCCTGAGCAAAAAGAGCTCCATCAAAGGCGGTAAAGATAATAACAAAGGTAAGTAATAAACCAATGAATTTCCCCATTTTCACCTGCACACCTCCTTAATGATCCTGATAGAGATTTAAAACCCGTTTATGTGTTAAAATGCCTTTCCCTAATGTCCCTGTTTTATTGCAAAATTGCCTGAAAGTGTTTATTTATCTATAACTACTTCGACCTGATCGTAAAAAGTTAGTGAATCCTGCATAATTAAAGGTTCTAATAACATGAATTACAATTAAGTGGGGACACTAAGAAAAATTTTATCAGGCTTTTAAAGCTGTTCTTTAAAAATCCATCATAATCCTAATATATGAGCAATACTTATGCCAAAAACAAGGATGATCGATTATTCTCGGGATCCTCAAGTGGGATAAGGTATAATCAGGTAAGTCGTTAATAAGGAGGGCAGTTATTTTTCACCCAGGTATTAGAGATGTGCAATAATTTGCACATATGACTTTTTAGCAATCAGCTCTTTTTTTATAAATGATTGAAATATAAAGTTTTTTATTGTGCAAACTGCTGCCCATTAAGATCCACCTTTTTGCACACAATTGTGACTTTTCTGCTCATATATAGCATTATCGATTAAGACCCGGAGAGGAAAAGTCCAGAGGAAGTTTTATAATAATAGTTGTTCCTTTACCTTGCATGCTTTCTACCTCAATGTTCCCCCCAAGCTTACTGATTATCTGATAGCTGATGGCCAATCCTAATCCGGTGCCCTGTCCTACCGGCTTGGTGGTAAAGAAGGGATCAAAGATTTTATCCAGGTTTTCCTGAGGGATACCAACTCCGGTGTCAGTGAATCTGATTTCCAGAGAGTCCGCTTTGGCCGATAGCTGGGGGCCAGTAGTTAATGGCTGGGCAACGATTCTAAGACCTCCCCCGGTAGGCATTGCCTCCATGGCATTTATAATTAGATTAATAAATACCTGGATCAACTGATCCTTACTTGCCTTGACCCGGGGAAGATTCTGAGGAACCTCAAGGCTAAGCTCCACCCTGCTTTTCCGGAGTTGAGGGGAAACTAAGGCCATCGTCCTATCCACTGCCTCTTTAATATCTACCGATTCCAGTTCCACCGACGAGGGACGAGAGAAATCCAGGAGGTTCCTCATTATCCCCTTCATCCTCTCAGCCTGATCAATTATTGCCTCTAAGGATTCCCTTACCTCAGGGTCTTCCTTCAATCTATCCCGAAGCATTTTGGCATCTATCAGGAGGGAACTCAGAGGATTCCCAATCTCATGGGCAACCCCGGAAGCTAAGCGGCCAATTGAGGCCAGTTTTTCCTGATTCACCATCTGGGCAAGTTTATCCTTAAGATTTTGGGACATTTGATTGAATCGTTCGGCAAGTCTCCCAATCTCGTCACTTGAGGTAATCTCGATCTTATGATTCAGATCTCCTTCCCCGATGATCATTGCTCCTTCGGAGAGCTTTTGTATTGGCCTGGTGATCCTCCGGGAGAAGATAACAGCAAGGAGGCTACCCAGGAAGATTAGAAGTAAGGCAATAAGGAATATCTTCTGGCGAATGGCTTGAGTTGCCTGATTTAGCTCTTTTAGGCTCAATCCAATGCGTACCTTTCCGATCTCGGTCAAGGAAATTGGTTCCTGAGCAATCCCTTTTTCGAGAATCGAGAGCTCATCAACAAATTCTTTGCCCCGACGCAAGATCGGGACCGAGACTTCCATTTGAGGCTCGTCTTTCCTCTCCTCCTTTTCCCGAGAAACCAGTTTCCTTCCGTCCGCTTCTTCAATAATGGCAAAGATCACATCATCCTGACTCAGGATACCATCAAGAAGCTTCTCGAGGCTAAGCCGGTCTCCCGTGAGCACCCCAAATTCACTGTTATAGGCTAGATTTCCCGCCAGCGAATGAGCCCTTCTTTCAAATTGAGCTAATTGATCCCTGCGGGCCTGGCCGAGGAATAGCCAGCTAAACAGTAGGGAAACAATAACCACTAAAGAGGCGGCAGAGATAATAAACTTCCATCGGAGGCTTAAGCGAATTCTTACTTCTTTCATATTTTCAGCGATTGGTACTATTCATAAACCTTCTTTGTTGCCTTCAAAACCTCAGCCGGGATCTTTAATCCAAGCTCCCTTGCCACCCTTGTGTTCAAAGAGCGATAGATATTTTGCGGCGGCACAATGGGGATCAGACTGGGATCGGTACCGCGAAGAATTCGATTAGCCAACTCCCCTGCTCGCTCACCATTTTTCCGGTAATCCACGGTGAGAGAAACCAGGGCACCGGAACGGACATAAGAATCGGAAAGTCCATAGAGAGGGACTGAAGAATTAAGCGAGGTCTCCAGAAAAAATTTGATCGACTGATTGGTTACCACCGTTTTATCTGCTATCATCCAGAGAGCATCCACCTGGGAGAGGGTTTGCCGCAGGATACGGGGAATCTCTTTATAAGAGTCGGTTTTTACCGCCATCAACTCTAAACCAATTTTCTCGGCTACTTTCCGGGAATCCTCAATAATCTTATTGCTTTCTTTGGGATCAAAAAGAACCCCAACCTTCTTGATCCCGGGGAGTATGTCTTTCATGGTTTGAAACTGCATTTTTACCGGGACATCCAGCGAGATACCAGTAATATTCTGATCGATTAAGCCGTGTTTCTCGGGATTGAGTACCATGGAAAAGACAATCGGTATTCGGTTAAGTTTTTCCCTGATTAGGGTTGCCGCCTGGGTTCCGATGGCGAGAACCAAGTTGGGCTGGTTTGCCTGAATCTTCTTTATTATCTCTTTGCCCTTTTGCTCATCACCAAGCATATTATATACGATAATCGTCGCATCACAGGTGTTACGAAACCCTTCCAGGTTTTTCTGATAAGGGGGGAGATCAGCGCTTAAGATTACGGCTATCCGAGAAGCATGCCCGGTTCCGGGACTGATCAGAAAAGCGGCAAATAAAACTAATATCGGGAATACTATTTTTCTCACCAGGAGTCCTTTTTTGCCCTAAAGGATTAGAGACTGCCCTTTATCCTTAGCATCCATGACCTCCCCACCGGGCAGTGGAGAGGAGATTCAAAATGCACCTGGCCCAGGATATTGTCGTAGTTAAAGGAAATCTCTAAGGCATTATCGAAGAAATACTTAGAGAGCTTGAGCGAAGCGGTAGTGTAGCCTTTAAACCATGCTCGATTCACCAGAGGAGCATTAGTATCGGTCATGACTTGATCCCCTACATATTGGCCACTGAGAGTGAGGGAAAAATTCCTTTCTTTCTGGATAGTTATTCCAAGATTGACCTTGTGTTTGGGAGAAAAAGGAACTTCATCATGGATACCTTTCTCTCCTAAGAATCTTACCTCCTGGTAGGAGTAGTTAGTAAAGCCACTTATGAAATCTTTTGGCCTATATCTCAGTTCCATCTCTCCCCCTAAGGCTCGGGCTCGATCTAGGTTAACCGGGGAGAAAGCCTGGTTACCCTCGGCAGTGGAAAGCTCTTCTAGGGTGATAAGATCCTTTATTTCGTTATTAAACAGGTCTAACTTCCCGATGAAGGCACTTTGAGTTCGATATTCATACCCCACTTCGTAGGACTGGATTTTCTCAGGGCTAAGATTGGGGTTCCCCATAATAAGCACCTTCCCGGTAGGATTGTAGGAATGAAGATCAAAGAGAGTCGGGCTCCTGAAGGCCCGGCCGTATCCTGCCCGGAAGGTATGACCTTTTCCCAATTGGTAAACCAGGTTAGCCCGGGGAGTGACAACCGCCGAGAAATTTGGGAACTTATCAAATCTCAGGCCAGCAATGAAGTTAAGTCTCTTCAGTATGGCAATCTCATTCTGAAGATAAAGCCCATAAAAGGTTTGGTCATAATCCTGAGGTAAAGATAATTTATCCTCGAGCCTATGGAAGGTAACATTAGCCCCGTAGGTGAAGTAATCATTAAGAAAGGGCTTAAGCGTATGTCTCAGCTCTACCTCGCTTCTAAATGCCTCGTGGAGAAGGGGTGTAGAGGCGGAGGTGCCGGACTCGATAATGCTTGAATCGGCCCAATCCGTGCTTAGGCGAAGGTTTAGATCGGTATCTCGGGGTTTGGCACTAAGTATTAAAGATAGGAAGGTAGAGTTTTCTTCTTCATTGGTTGCCTTACTCAGATTTTCTAAGTAAGAGTGGCCTGCGGAGAGGGTGAGTGTTGAGTTAGCGGTAGGGTCATAGCTTACCTTAAAGAATGCTTTTTTAAGATCGCTCTCAACACATTTTAGCTCAACCCCCAATTCGCTTACAAATGGGTTACTGATCTCAGTTTCTTCTTGTTCGAACCGATTATACCTGCTTATTCCCGCGGAAAGAAGATAGGCAATCCTCCCATTCTTACCCTGAGAATTCACTGCGGTAAAGAAGGTGTTGTGGGTACCATAACCCAAGGATACTGCAAATCCTTCAGCCTCTCCATCATCTCCTGGGCGCCTTGCCCCCTTAGATTTGGTAATAATATTTATAACCCCCAGAAAGGCATTGGCGCCGTAAAGTGCGGAGCCAGGGCCTCGGACGATCTCAATTCTCTCGATATCATCAAGGCTAACCGGAATCAGATTCCATTTAACGGTAGTGGAAGTAATTTCATAGAGGGGGCGTTCATCTAACATAACCAGAATTTTATTAGATGAGTAGCTATTAAATCCCCTGATGCTTACCTCCACATTTTCTTCTGATTTTCGGAGGAAATCCATTCCCGGAGTGCCCATCAGGAGTTCGGGCAAGCTAAGGGCCCCTGATTGTTCGATTTCCCTTCGGGTAATTACGGTGACCGCCGCGGGGGCTTCGGATATCTTTTGTTCCCGTCGGACGGCAGTGATTATAGTGAGATCCTCTCCGAGGAAAAGTAGCAGTTCCTCCCCCTCTCTCGTTTCTTCGTGATTGTGATTTTCAGCCAGGGAGTTATTGGGGAAGGTAAAAAGACTTAAGGCCCAGATTATAAGCGGGAATATTAGCTTTGTTTTCTTAGGCATCAGACCCAATTTGATCGTAGCCGAATAGGGGGGCTAAGAAAGTCGTTTAATCATTTGATCTTGTATTCCTTTACCTTATAGTTCAACGATCGACGGCTTATCCCCAGAGATTGCGCTGCCTTAGTTTTATTATTGCCGGCATTTTTCAGGGCCTTCTCGATCATCTGCCTTTCGGTGAGTTCCATAACCAGATTGGAGACCTTCTTGAGATCAATTTCCTCTTCAGGGATCTTTAGGATAATCCCAGGAGCTGTGGCCTTAAGGTCAAAGGGAAGGTCCTCCGGGGTAATAGTGGTTTTCTCAATCATCAGGACTACTCTTTCAATTACATTTTTTAATTCCCGAACATTTCCTGGCCATTGATATTGCCGCAGAACCGCGAGGGCTTCCGGGGAGAGGGTTTTTCTTTTCCGGTTGTAGCTCTGACAATATCTTTCCAGAAAATAGCTTGTCAGCAGGGGAATATCTTCCTGCCGCTCCCGGAGTGGGGGGAGGTGAATGGGTAGGACATTAATCCGATAGAAAAGGTCATTACGAAAACTCCCCCTTTTTACCTCTTCCTTTAGGTCCTTGTTAGTGGCGGCAATAAATCTTATGTCGACCTCGATCGGGATAGTATCTCCTACTCGGGTAATCTTTTTCTCCTCGAGTGCACGGAGGAGCTTTACCTGGAGGTCAAAGTTCAACTCTCCTATCTCATCAAGGAATAGGGTGCCGTCATTGGCTCGCTCAAAAAGACCCTTTTTGGTGCTGATCGCCCCGGTAAAGGCGCCTTTAACATGGCCGAAGAACTCACTCTCCATAAGTTGGGGAGGAATCGCTCCACAGTTTACGGTTATAAATGGATTGGATTTGCGGGAGCTATTATAGTGAATGGCCCGGGCAATTAGCTCTTTGCCGCTCCCACTCTCCCCGGAGATCAGGATGGTGCTTCCGGTATCAATGACCTTCTTCAGATTCTCGAAGATCTCCCTGAGTGAGGAACCTTCCCCGATGATATTAGAAAAGTCATACTTTTCCTTGAGTTCTTTTTTTAAAAGGATATTCTCTTCCTTTAGTATCTTGGCCTCAACTGCCTTTTCTACTACGAAGGTGATTTCTTCCGGCTCGAAGGGCTTCATAATATAGTCGGAGGCCCCTGATCTTAAAGCCTGAATAGTAGTGTCCACCGTGGCATATGCGGTCATCATAATCACTGCCGTCTCCGGGCTAACCTGCTTGATCTCCTTTAAAACCTCGATCCCGTTCTTCCCGGGGAGGCAGATGTCGCAAAGCACAATGTCGAAGGATTTATCCGGAAGCAGTTGGATTGCCTTTTCTCCATCCTCTACGGTAGTTACCTCAAGGCCCTTTGCAAAAAAGAGATTGGAGAGCGACCGCAACAAGTGGAGTTCATCGTCAATGATTAAAAGTGAAAAACGAGCCACTTTTCCTCCTTACCGCGAAATTTTTTATATTCTACCATCATCACCAGATATCAGCAAATTTTAAGGGATCCTAATTGACTATTTCCCAATCTAATATATTATAGAGAAAAAGGCTCAGGAGGATTTTAAATGCAGGTGCTTTGTATTGATGTGGGGGCTGAGACCCAGGACATTCTTCTTTATGACAGTGAGAAAAATATGGAGAACTGCGTCCAGTTAGTCCTTCCTTCTTGGACCTCCTTGGTAGCAAGGCAGCTCAAGAGTTCCCTGAGCCAGGGAGAGGATGTCTTCCTCACCGGGACGATAATGGGAGGGTTTCATTTTCATGGCTTAAGGGATTTTAGTGCGAGCAAAGGCAGGGTCTTTGCCACTCCGGAGGCAGCTAAAACCTTTCATAATGACCTGGATAGGGTTAAGGAGATGGGGGTTAAGATAATTGAAGCCAAGGAGGGCAGATCACTGATCAGGAGTGGGGTAAAGGTAATCAGAACCAGGGATATTGATCTAAACTTGATCCTTAATAGCCTCCGCGGCTTTGGTATAGAGGTCAATCTCGGGGGCGTTGCGGTTGCGGTTCAGGATCACGGGGAGGCCCCCAAGGGGATGAGCAACCGTAGCTTTCGCTTTGAAAATCTACGAAAGCTTCTGGAGGATGAGCCCGGGGCTTTCAGCCTTTGTTTTAAAAGAGAGGAGATACCTGAGTATTTCACCCGGATGCTTGCCGTCAGCAAGACTTTAAAGACCCAGGAAAATCTGCTTTTAATGGACAGCGGCTTTGCCGCAATCCTGGGCTCTCTTGAGGACCCAGAGGTGAATCGGAGGAAAAGAAAGTTAGTGGTAAATATCGGGAATGGCCATACCCTGGGGGCCTACCTTAAAGGGAGCGATATTTTAGCTCTATTCGAGCATCATACCTCAAGGATCGATGCCGGAAAGCTTAAAGCTCTCCTCAAGAAGCTTTCGGCAGGAACCCTGAGTAATGAAGAGATTTACCAGGACGGTGGGCATGGGGCCTGGATTAGCAAAGGAGATAAACTTTCTGGAGAGAAAGAAATTGAGTTGATCTCGGTAACCGGGCCCAATCGTCGGCTGGCAAATCAAGCTCGCTACCACTATGCAGTCCCCTACGGCAATATGATGCTTACCGGATGCTTCGGGCTGCTCAAAGGATATCTTTGGAAGTATACCGGATAGGTTTATATAGAACGACAAAAATAATTGTGCATGAGGTAGGGTTGTAAGTACAGACTGATGAACAAATTCTAAGCACTAAGTTCTAAATTCTAAATAATTTCAAATGACCAAAATACAAAATTCAAAACAAAAAGAACCCCTCACCTCCATCCTCTCCCCTAGGGGGAGAGGAAGTAATAACCAGTAAAAATTCCCTCTCCCCAACGGGGAGAGGGGTCGGGTGAGGGGGCTCTGTTTA
>SDBT01007241.1_pt1 | contig 18292 bp, 19 predicted proteins | sample 2277101 | NCBI WGS metagenome assembly SDBT01 (sample SAMN10404973, study PRJNA504765) | marine sediment metagenome | isolation source: marine sediment core GS10_PC15, 103 cmbsf | place: Arctic Ocean: Southern Knipovich Ridge | collected 2010
TTCAGTTGTCAATTCAACGATGTACTTTTTTGCAGGCATCTCGGCCTCCTTGCCGTTAAAGGTTTCTATCAAACCTATCGGCAAAAAAACCCATCCATCATTATCCCTGGTACAGAGTACTAGGCGTCCAGTACCTTGGCGAATGCCCCGACGATCTGTTCAGTAAGCTCAGGAATCGGCAATTTAGAACGAAGCCCCGCCGCCCGAACGTGGCCGCCGCCGCCAAACTCACCGGCAAGAGCAGCCACATTTACAAACTCCCTGCTGCGAAGGCTGACCCGGATCTGATCGGGCATCTCAACTAACAATACCGACGCCTCGACAGAGCCGATACGAAACGGTTCGTTTACGAGATTTTCGGTCTGGTCGTAATCTGCCGCCGCATCTGCAAAATCGCTTTTGGTTAGAACCATCACCGCCAGTTGGCCGTCCAGATGCAACTGCATACTTGCCAGCATTCGCTGGATAAGGCCTAGCCGCGATGGCTTATCGGACTGGAACAGCCTCCTGTAAAGCACGTCGGGCCTGACGCCGGTATCAACCAGCTTGGCCATCGCTCGCAACGCCCGGCCATCGGTGTTTGCAAACCTCAGCCAGCCGGTATCTGCAGCAATTGCTACCACTAAAGCCTCAGCCGCATCGGCCTCGACGGGCCAGCCCAACACTTCGGTAAGCTCTAGTATCATTACCCCCGTAGCGGCGGCCGAGGTATCAACCCAGCGGTCCGAGCCCACATCATCGCAGCTTGCGTGGTGGTCGATGACTACAACCTTATCAGGAATAAGTTTAATAGCGTCGGCAAGTCTGTCGAGTTGTCCGAAGCTGCAGGTATCGACGATTACCACCAGATCGACCTGGCTTGCAAGGTCGGCCAGGTTAGAAAAACTGTCGGCCGATGCTATATCCAAGCCGTCAAGCAGTGACTTGTATTTATCCGGGCAGCCGTCTGGAAGAATGATCTTACAGGTCTTGCCCGCCCCGCCGGCAGCACTTGCCAAAGCAGCGAGACAGCCTACCGCATCGCCGTCAGGTCTGGAGTGGGTAAGGGCAAGAAAACTCTCAGCCTCGGCCAATCGTAACCGGATCGCTTCAAATCCGTTCGGAGTAGATCCGTTGGACACTCTCAACATCCTTTTCTATTTGGCTGCGCAGGTCATCCGGACCTGCGAATTTTACCTGATCTCGCAGCCGATCGGTAAAGGTCAGTTCCATATTCTTGCCGTACAGGTCAACCCGGCTGGGATCGCCGCATTCCAGAGAAACCAGGAAAGCCTCTACCGTCCTTGCGGTAGGGCCTAGTGTGGGTTTAGTCCCCACGCTTATCGCAGCGGGAGTTGTTTTTCCATCGACAATGGCCGAGCCCGCATAAACGCCGTCTGCAGGGATTACCTGATGGGGAGATTCGATATTAGCTGTGGGAAATTCCAACTGCCGGCCCCTGCCCTGACCAGCTACTACCTTTCCGTAAAGGCAGTAAGGATAACCGAGGCACTTGGTGGCATCTGCCATGCGTCCGCTTTTTATCAGGGAACGTATCAGCGTACTCGAAACCTGCTGCGGGCCGTCAGGAAGATTTATTTTTACCGGGTTGATTACATCGACGGAAAATCCCTCAAACTGGCCTGCCTGGACGAGAGTCTTTACCGTGCCGCTACGGGCCAGGCCGAAGTAGAAATTCGACCCTTCAACTATATGAATCGGCGCGAACCGTTTGATTATGATGCACTTAATGAACTCTTCAGGTGACATATCCAGCAGCGAGTCATCGGTCCGGGCGATAACCACAATATCGGCCCCGGCCTTATTAAGAAGCTGGCATCGCTGGCTCATCGGTGCCAGGTATTGCGTCTGTCGCTGCGGATGCAGAACTGCTGCAGGATGCGGGTGTAACGTTATTGCAACTACCGGAACCCGGGCTGCATCGGCGTGAACACGACATATTTTAAGTATGCGCTGGTGCCCGAGATGAACACCATCGAAGTTCCCTATCGTCAGTACACATCCGCGAACCGACTCGGGTACGTTCTCAAGACCTGTTATGCAGCAACAATCCATATTCTACTTACTTGGCTCGGACCAGCGGCACGGAACAATCTGACGTACTTATCAGGTCCACCTCTATATCATAGGCCTCTGCTAATACATCCTTTCGGAACACTTGGGCCGGAGCCCCATCAGCCAACACTCGCCCATCCCTCATTAATACTAATTGATCGGCAAACCGGCCGGCAAGATTTAGGTCGTGACTGACACATATCACAGCCATGGACCATTCATGAGCGAGGCGGCTCATCATCTGATAGATCAGCAACTGATTCTTTATGTCCAGGTGACTGGTAGGTTCGTCAAGCAGCATAACTTGTGGCTGCTGGGCCAGAGCCCGGGCGATCATCACCCTCTGGGCCTCACCGCCGGAAAGTTCCGACAGGCTCCTGCCGGCGAACTGATCAGTTTCGGTCATTTTCATTGCCTGATTGGCTATTGCCCGGTCGCCCGCCCCGGCCAGTCCCATCATGCCAACATGCGCAAATCGTCCCATCATAACCAGTTCGAACACATTGAACGCAAAGGCGGAGCTGGGAATCTGAGGCACATAAGCCAGCGCCCTCGCCAAGAGCCGCCGGGGAAACCTGCCCAGCGATTTGCCGTCGAGAGAAATTGAACCGCGTTTAGCTTCGAGCTGGCCCAGAAGGCATCGAAGAAGTGTCGTCTTGCCCGAACCGTTAGGCCCAAGGATGCACAGCAACTTTCCTGATAGACAATCCAGGTTCACCCCCATCAATACCGGATTGTCCTTGCGGTATTCAAATCCCAGATCGCGGGTCTGCAAGATGGCCTGGACGTCGCTCAAATTTCCACCTCCCTAAGCCGTCTCCTGAGAAGGTAGATAAAGAAAGGCCCGCCCGAAAGAGCAGTTAAAATTCCCACAGGAATATCGCCAACTCCAGCGTAATGGCCGACAGTCCGCCCAATAGTATCGGCGATCATTAAAACACAAGAACCAACAAAGCAACTGGTAATGGCCAACCTGCGATGGTCGGCCCCGAAAACAAACCTGCATATGTGAGGGATAATGAGCCCTACGAATCCGATCGGCCCAGCCAGCGAAACAGCCGCAGCCGTCATCAAACTGACCAGGGCAAAGGTCTCAATACGAAGTCGCCCCACCGAAACGCCCGAAGACCCAGCTACATCGTCGCCTAAGCCGAGACAGTTAAATGCCCATCCCCGCATGAAAAGCACGCAACAGCACGCAGCCACTGAAAGCCCGCAGACAGTCAGCATCTGCCAGCTCGTACCGTCGGGCAGGCGCCCCATCGACCAGCCTATGTAGCCGATAATCTCGCCCGGGTCGAGAAACAGCAAGATCGTCAATATCACGGCGCCATTGAAAACATTGACGATGACACCGGAAAGGATAAGCGCGTAAGGATCGAGTCTTCCGCGTCGCTGGGCAATTGAATAGACCACCACGCAAGTAACGACCGCACCGACCAGTGCCAGCAAAGGCGAGGAAATCCAGGCGGCCAGCCCAATTTTACCCGCCAGCAGAACGCCCACTAAAACGCCGACCCCGGCGCCGCTGGAGATGCCGAGGATATAAGGCTCAGCCAACGGGTTACGCAGAATCCCCTGGAGGGCCATGCCCGCCGTCGCCAGGCCCCCGCCCACAGCTGCAGCTATTACAAGCCTACCAAAGCGATTCGCCCAGACCGGGAAGGTGGTCTCAGCCAGACCTACAAAGCTGCAGAAGCCTGCAACTATAAGTGTCGCCCCCCCAAAAACCAGAAACTCAACCAAAAGCTTCCTTGCGGTTATCGAAGCGGGAAGTTGCTCGACGGTGTCGGTCAATTGGAGCCTTTCTCGCCGGCCTTGGGGTGAATTAAAACGGCAATCCGTGCGACGAACTCGGGCGATCTCGTCGAAGGAATCGTCAGGTGTCGATCGGTAATAACGTGTACCCGCCCCGTCCGAGCCGCTGAGATCGATTCAACAGCCAGCCAGTAATCGCGTGCAGATTCAGCCGAATCTTCGGTGGCCTGGCAGATAATCACCTCAGGGTCGGCTACTATAATTTGTTCGAGATTCAACTTTATCCAGCCGGAATAATTTGCGGCGGCATTTTCCCCACCAGCAGTGGTTATCATCTCGTCGATAAATGTGCCCTTACCTGCACTGCCTGGCCTGTTCGTGCCGTAGACGAACAAAACCCGCGGCCGGTCCAGGCCGGCAACTCGCTGCCGGACCGATTGAAGCACATTATCAAAATTATGCTCCCGCTCCATCCGGCCGATATCTTCACAACCAACCAGAGAACTGATCCGCTCAATAGCCTCGCCGATATCTTCGAGGGTCTCAATTTTGAAATGTTCTATACGAATATCAGGGGCCATCTTACGGACGGGGTCCATCTTCGCCGGGGCCATCTGTATCAGCACAATATCGGGCTTGGAGGCGATAATAGCTTCGGGATTTACAGACAGTGCATCGCCAAGGCGGGGTCTTTCTACCCCCTCCGGCAAATCGCACTGACTTGTAACACCAACGACGTGACTGCCAAAACCCATATCAAAAATAATCTGTGTAAGAGACGGAGCGAAACTGACGATCCTTGGCACACCCGCCGGGGCCTCGGACTGGGGCAAGGGACGCTCTTTTTCACAGCCGGCCGCTGCCAGCATAACCATCCCGGAAACAGCAATAAATGCGACTATGGCTGTGATAATTCTCAAGTTCACTCCCGCTGGTAAACAGGCCGCCGAGTTTGGGTCTCGCAGGCGGGTCTTTAGGGTTCAGGACAAGACTTTAGAATGCTAACAGGTCAGTTTCAACCAATTGATTCTTTTAACGCCGCCGGCAGGTACTCCAGAATATCCCAGGCCATCATGGAAACTTCGCCTAACTGGGCCGCTGCGAGGTCGCCGGCCCGGCCGTGACGGTTGGCCGCCAGGACAGTTGCCTTGAACGGGGACATCTTCTGACCCATCAAAGCAGCAACCAGGCCGGTTAATACATCCCCGCTTCCGCCGCAGGCCATGCCCGGGTTGCCCGTATCGTTTATGTAAAGTCGCGGACCATCGGTAACGACCGTCCCAGCCCCCTTGAGCAGACACACCAGCGGCAGATCGCACTTGGCGTCGGTGGTCCACTTGTTCACAGCAGCGACGGCCGAGCCTTGGCGGTCTGCCTGGATAGCCGAGACTGACTTACCTGTCAGGCGCGAAAATTCTCCCGGATGAGGAGTAAGAATCAGCGGACAGGATCGACCCAACTGCCACTGATCCAGGTCAGCCAGTGCATTCAGGCCGTCGGCGTCGAGTACAAGGGGCTTTTGCTGGCCAATCGCAGCTCGCACTAATTCCGTCTGGGCCGGACCCCTACCCAGGCCCGGGCCGATTGCCAATATGTCGGCTGACTCGGCCAAGTCGGTTACCTGATCGACGGCATCGGCAGAAAATTGCCCATCGGCATCGGTTTTCAGCGGAACTGAAGTAGCACACGGGCACAAACCCGCGATGGTAAGTTGTACGGTTTGGGGTGCTGCGAATGTTACAAGACCCGCCCCGCCGCGGAAGGCTGCATTGGCCGCCAGGGCAACCGCACCGATCATGCCCCTCGATCCGCCGACGATAAGCACCCTACCGAAGTCGCCCTTATGGCCATCGCGATTGCGAGGCTCGATATGAGGAACTGTCCGGATAATTCGCGGTGCGTTTTCCATTAACGTTACTCTTGTGGGGCAGTTTGGCGGTTGATCATCGACGCGATATAGCCGGCTGTGAAACCGTTGTCGATATTAACTGTCGCGACGTTGGATGCGCAGCTATTGAGCATCGCCAGCAGTGCCGACAGGCCCCCGAAGTTTGCGCCATATCCCACCGAAGTCGGCACGGCGATAACCGGCACGCCCACCAGGCCGGCAACGACACTTGCCAGAGCCCCTTCCATCCCAGCAACTGCTATGATGACATTGGCTGCCTGCAGTTCCGTCCCGCAGGCCAACAGCCGATGCAGGCCAGCAACGCCGACGTCGAAATGCCTCGTTACATGCTGGTCGAAAGTCTCAGCCGTAACGCATGCTTCCTCTGCTACGGGCAGGTCAGACGTCCCGGCCGCTACCACTGCAATATGGCCGACGGGCTCGGATCGCTGCCCTTGATGCAGCGTGATAACCCTCGCCACCTCGTGATAAACTGCCTCGGGATGTACCGCTGCGACAGCGTCGTAATTTTCGCGCGTCGCCCTGGTAGCCAGCACGTTCCCGCTGTTTTCGGCCAGGCGTGAGAATATGGACACTACCTGCTGGGACGTCTTGCCGGGGCAGTAGATAACCTCGGGAAAACCGCAGCGGATCGAACGATGATGGTCCACCCGAGCGAACTCGCTCGATTCAAAAGGCAGCCAGCGGAGTTTGTCGATGGCAGAATCTACCTGAAGCTCACCGGCTTGGACCGACTCGAAAATTTCACGTAATTCTTTATCGTTCATTATTGCACCACTTTTTTTCAGGTAACTGTCGCCTGAGCATCAAGATCGAACCCGGCTGAAAGGCCTGCCTTTAAATATTGATAGCCTATCCCATATTATCAGGTAACTGTCGCCTGAGCATCAAGATCGAACCCGGCTGAAAGGCCTGCCTTTAAATATTGATAGCCTATCGGTGTATTATCGGCTAACTGTCGCCCGAGCATCAAGATCCAACCCGGCTGTAAGACCAGCCTTTAGATAATGATAGCCTACCCCGGCGATCATCGCCGCATTGTCCTGACAGTACTTCAGTGCAGGCAGACGCAACTTACAGCCTAGCTTGCCCGCTAAAACCGCGGCTGCGCGGCGAAGCCCCGAGTTCGCCGAAACGCCTCCGCCGAGTATAAGCGTCCTGGGTGCTACGATTTTCGCAGCCCGACGGAGCTTTATCTTCAGCACATCGACAACCGCCGCCTGGAAGCTGGCTGCGATATCGGCGATGTCGGAATCGCTTAAATTTTCCACACCTACTTCAGGCAGGTTCGGCTTGCGGAGAGCACCGGGGACACCGTTGACGTGATAAAGCACAGCCGTCTTGAGCCCACTGAATGAAAAATCCAAGGACTGACCCTTCAGCAGCGAACGCGGAAAATCGACAGCTTTGGGGTTACCTTCGTGAGCTATCTTGTCGATAACAGGCCCGCCGGGATAGCCCAGGCCCAATATGCTCGCAACCTTGTCGAATGCTTCGCCGGCGGCATCGTCTATTGTTGCTCCCAGAAGCTGAAGTTCAATCGGCGAGTCGCAACGATAAAGGGCCGTGTGCCCACCCGATGCAACCAGTGCCACGGCCGGGTATTCAAGTGGCTCACTATCGACGGCAGGCGAATACGCATGGGCGTAAATATGATTGACGCCAACTAAGGGCAGGTTATGAACCCAGGCAAGGGTCTTAGCTGCCATCAGGCCAATCAGCAGTGAACCGATCAGGCCAGGCTGGTTTGCAACTGCCACCGCCGAGAACTGATCCACATCGACCGATGCGGATTCAATAGCGCTTGCGATAACGGAGTTGATCGCTTCAATATGGGCACGAGATGCAATCTCCGGCACGACTCCGCCGAATTTCGCGTGCAGGTCGACCTGGCTGGCAACAACATTTGAAAGCACCTCTCCGCCATCGGCGACAACGGCGCAACTGGTCTCGTCGCAACTGCTCTCGATACCAAGAATGTATGTTCGATCACTCATGGACTACCGCCCCAGGCTAGAGCGTATTCAACTTCTTTGCAAGCATTTGAGCTGGCGGCGACTTCGGCTGACTTTCGTCAGGCTCCATCAACAATGCTAAGGCATTTGTTTTGGTCACCTTCGGCGTCAGCCTCGCCGGATTCTGCGCTCAATCCGTTACACGAAGCTTGAATACGCTCTATGTTTGAAATCAAAGCCACGAAAAAAGCGACCGGGTCTGTCCGAGACAGTGCCAATCGCTTTGGAGCACCTTAAGCTTAATCTGTCGCATTTATGCTGGCTGCGGCATCGTCTGGCGTTGTCCGTTTCCATCGCCATAGCATTAGCTATGGCTGTTTCAACGTTCGCGCCAGACTCGTCCTCGCCTGCGCCCACGTACGACAGCTCAAGCTAAAATGCTCTCGCTAATGGGCAGAGCCGGGCTCGAACCGGCGACACCGCGATTTTCAGTCGCGTGCTCTACCAACTGAGCTACCTGCCCACATCTCGCCCGGCCTGGTTCGCCAATACCACCTCAACCAATGCCAAACGCCAAGACATCCAATTTAACCTCATCGGCTCTGGTGTCAAGTACCTAACCGGGTAAGTTACTCGACCGGTTGCGTCTGGCCCGGCGGGTCGCCAGTGGCCTCATCCGGGGTTAAACCGTCCGGTTCTGCTTCAATTTCCTCGGTTGGAGCCAATAATGGGCGCACCTTAAAATCGGTCCGTTTGACTATATTTTTATAGTCAAACCAATTCACCCTCGCCTGCCAATTCCCAATGGCTTCAAGAGCGGTCATTACTTCAACCTTGCCGCTGGGCATATCGCCGGCGGCTGTTTCATAGTCAGCCTGAATCGCAGGTTCAAATCCGATCCGCTGGGCTACAACAACCTCCCCCCGGGACTTAACGCCAATAGCGGTGATGGGCTTACCATCGGTATAGGGCGACTCGATGTTTTCAGGGGCCAGTTTAAACGCCTCCTGAAGGAAAGCCTTTCGGGCGGCGGCGGTCGGAAGAGCTACCCCCGGTACGCGGCTATCCACAAATGCAAAGGGAGCTTCCAGCATTGCCATAACAATCGCCTCCGGGCCGGTCTGACCGGTCCACTGCAATTGCTGGAACGCCATCTGCTGCGGGGCCAGTTGCGTTTTCCGAGCAAAAAGTCCCGTCTCGGAAATCGAAACCTCTTGTTCCTCAGCGGCGGTTTTCAGATCGGTCGCCCTGGCCTGGGCTTCGAGGGCCTTAGCCTTATCCAGTGCAAGGGCGTATGCGGTTTCAGTTTTGACGTCGTCGATAACCTGGCTGCGAATTTCGGCGTCCAACTCATCGCCTGAGGTTATTGCATCCATAGCGTGTGTGGGCTCGGCCGCTGCCAGCCGCCAAAGCAATTCGCCGCCATTTGCGCCAACTACGCGCATCTTCGGGCCCTCGGCACCAGAATCCATTCCACTGGTCCCCCCAAACGGCCGGGCTGCGAAAACCTGACGGATCAATAACTGACCCGGGCCTGCAATGCTGTATGCCAATACCTTGTTGGACTGAAGCTTACCGGCATCGGCCAGGCCCGTCTGACCGGCGACAACCGGAAGCATCCTTGCCGGGCCTGCGGAGAAAATCGCATCGCCCATACCGGCACATTTAACCCACGTAAGAGGCTCGACGCCGGGTATCTGCCTTGTAACCGCCCCAAGTGCCTCGGAAAGTGAAGCATCGCCTACGGCAAGCGTGATTTCGATGGCGGGGTCGATCGTGTACTGATCGATATCGCCCATCGGGAAAGCGATCCGGACTCCTGTAGCATCCGAAATCGTTTTTATAGCGAAATCCAGCCTTTGGGCCTGGATGTCAAGTGAGCCTGTCCTGCGGGTAAGCAAATCATCGGCTGGGCTTAGGAGTTTCTCGGCGACAAGTTCGTATGGGTTCGCATCGGCTGGGACATCGAGCGAATCGAGAATGGACCGGGCCTGGGAGGCAAGGTCGGCCATGCGATTGGCAATCATCTCTTCGCGCAGCAATTGGAAAATCTGCACCCGGACCTCGGTGTAGCTCATCTGAACTTCCTGGGCAGGAGCGGTAGCCGGTTGCGTTGCCGAGTCAGCATCTTGATCCTGGGGCGGTTGGACGGTCTTGACGAACTCGGCCATGTGATCCATATAATAGTTCTGGATAGTTTCAGGTTCTACCTGGCTGATCTGGGCGATAGGGATCTGGCTGATCAGCAGGTACTGGACATCGGCCCGGTCGGGCTGGACGTAACCGAAACCGAAGCTATTGGATTCTGTAAATTCACCCGGTTCCTCTTCGCGATATTTATTGAACTGCTCGACGATCTCCCGATCGCTGGGCTGGGCCACCTGATCGAGCATGTCCAGAGCGGAAACCGCTACGATTTGCAGATCGATCTTCTCGTTGAGATCGCGATACAGCTGTTTCGTTTCGACCTCCGATGGTGGCACGGAAACCTTCGCCCCCTGATAAGCCTTGCGGACCAGCAGCCACCGGCCTACTACCTGCTCAAGGAAGCCGGCTGTGATGCCGGGCGACCGCTCGCGCAGCCGGGTGATAAAAGCATCGAACTCCTCGCCGACAAGATTTCTCTTGGCGAACCATTCATCGATCTCGCCGGGGGTTACCTTATAGCCCATAGCTGTCGCTTCGGCACCCAGCAAAGCAAAGGCTGTCGCTGCTTCGGAACCATTGACGGCCACCAGATATACGAACTCAAGCGACCCTCCTCTGTATACATTAGTTAGCCCCAACATCTGGAGGTGCTCGATATCTTGATAGGCGAGTGCGCGTTGGCGGAAAGAAAGCTCGCCGTATTTCGAATCGCCGATGCCAGTATCCCCATCGCCTCCCCGTTCTTTGATGAGTTCCTTTAATCCCTGGACTCCGATAAGGAAACTGACCATCAGGACGACCATGATGATGATCACTAATTTCTGGCGGCGACGGAAAAATGAAAATGCCATGTGCAAACTCCTCGATGGGTTTTTAATAGCTTTGCATCAACCTGTAGCATTTGATGTCGGCTGCTGCCCCGCTCAACCCAATAAAGCTACACGTTACTACAAAACGCTCTAGTTGCTGTTATGTCTATTCGCCGCGATGAAACAGGCGAAAGCGTAAATGATATGCGGAATCCGCCCATTTGCAAGGCCTCAAGAACAATGGATGCTATTGAAGTGTCTCAGCCCTTGATTACACCTATCGGTCGCAGGCGGGCAACTCGCCGGGAAAGACCGGCCGACGTAACGCAATTTACCACCTCATCCACATCTTTATAGGCAGCCGGTTGCTCCTCAGCCAGACCCGTTCGCCCGCGAGCTTTGGCGATAATCCCCAATTCGGCCAGTTCCTTATCAATCCGTCGGCCAACGGCGTTTCGGACCGCTTCCTTACGCGACATTACCCTACCGGCCCCGTGACAGGTACTGCCGAACGTCTGGGCCATTGACTCGTCCGTACCCAGCAGGACATAGCTGGCTGTGCCCATATCGCCGGGGATAAGCACCGGCTGGCCGATAGATTTATATTTTTGAGGCAGATCCGGATGCCCGGGGCCGAAGGCTCGAGTAGCCCCCTTGCGATGAACGCATAACTCGAGTTCCTTGCCATCGACGGTGTGGGTCTCGATCTTGGCGACATTGTGGGTAACGTCGTAAACCTGGTCCAGGCCAAGGGACTCAGCCGAAGCTGAGAAAAACCGCTCCAGCGTCCTGCGCACCTGGACAGCCAGCAACTGACGGTTACACCATGCGAAATTCGCCGCCGCCCGCATCGCAGCCAAATACTGCTGCCCCTGTTCAGACTGGACCGGCGCGCATACCAACTGCCTGTCGGGCAGCTTAATCCCGTATTGTTCCGGCACGCTCCGAAGCGATCGAATATAGTCGCTACAGACCTGATGGCCCAGCCCGCGCGAGCCGGTGTGGATCATTACCGTTACCGCACCGGTCGACAGGCCCAGAACCTCGGCGGCCTCGGCGTCGTAAATCTGATCGACGACTTGGATTTCCACAAAGTGATTACCCGAACCCAACGTGCCGCATTGGTTAGCGCCACGCCTCATCGCTTCATTCGAGACCGCACCAGGGTTGGCCCCGGCCAGGCAACCGCCGGATTCCGTCGCTTCGATGTCGGCCGGGTCGGCCAGGCCTTTCCGGACCAAAAATCCCGCGCCCTCAGCCAGGATGTGCCGCATGTCGCCAGGGGAGAACTCGAACTGACCGCCTACACCAACACCGGCAGGGATATCGCGGAAGAGCTGGTTAACCAGCTCTTTCATCCGCGGATGGACCCGGTCAGCGGTCAGGTTCGACCGCAGCAGGCGGACCCCGCAGTTAATGTCGTAGCCAACCCCTCCCGGAGAGACTACCCCGCCGGCGGATATATCCGTAGCCGCGACCCCACCAATGGCAAAGCCGTAACCCCAATGGATATCCGGCATGGCGAAGGAGGCTTTGACGATACCGGGCAGTGTAGCAACGTTGGCTACCTGCTCGGGTCCGCCGCCGGTAAGCACGTCGTCAATCAATTCCTCGTTGGCATAGATTATCCCGTCGACACGCATTCCAGGTTTGGACGATTTATCAATCCGCCAGCGACACTCATCAATCTGTTCTATAGTACCTTCAAACTGTCTGGCCATTTTCTCTTATCCTCACATATCAACCTGAGCTTACTCGCCTAGACATCCAATATCACCTGGCCTGACCACTGGCCGGCCTGTTCGGTGATCTCCAGTTGGTGGTAAGTGACGGCTTTGACTTCCTGGGCAAATTCGTGCCTGGTCGAGTCATACGGCTCGCCGGTAAGCAAGGCCGATAGCGAATTGCTATCAGCACAGGTAACCTGGATCGACGAGACCACGAAAAGGTCCGTCTGCATGATGTTCATCACCTGGGTGAGGAAATCGACCGCCAGGGCCTCGGCGTCTTCAGCTTCGACAGTAACGGCCCTTTGCTGGACAGGCTGGACCTGGCAGGTCGGGCAAATCTGCTGGGCCAGTGATTCTGCCAGCGATTCAAACAGCTCCGCCAATGTGTCAGCTTCGGCGGCGATGCCGATATCAGCGGTATGATCGAATGTCCAATTCCTCTTAGCCATCAGCGCCCCACATCAAAGTAAGTATAGAACCGTTTTCATGGTCGGTCCCAGCAGATACAATACCGACATGCTGATCGGTTCGCACCTGTCTATCGCCGGCGGATTACATAATGCTCTGCTTCGGGCATCGCAATACCATTTCAATACATGCGCGATTTTCGTCCGCAACCAGCGGCAGTGGAAAACTCCGCCGCTGACAGATGAGCAAGTTGAACTTTTCCGCCGAACCCGCAAGCAGCTGGGTTTCGGACCGGTAGTAGCCCACGGATCATACCTGGTTAACCTGGCCGGGCTCGCACCGGTAAGACGCAAGAGCATAAAAGCTTTCGCCGAAGAATTCGACCGTTGCTGCCGGCTGGGAATCGAATACCTCGTGATCCACCCCGGCGCGCGGCGCGATAAGCAACTGGGCATCCGCAAAATCGCAGATGCGATAAATGAAACGCTCGAGACATGCGAACACCGCAGGCCTAAGGTGCTGCTGGAGACCACTGCCGGACAGGGAAACGGGATCGGATCGAGCTTCGAACAGCTGGCGGAGATCATCTCGCTTATCGCCCGAAAAAAGCGGGTCGGCGTCTGCCTGGATACCTGCCACATATTCGCAGCCGGGTACGATATCCGCACGCCGGGTAACTACGCTCAAACCATGCAGCAATTCGATGAAATTATCGGCATCGATAAGCTGCTTGCGATTCATTTGAACGATTCTCGCGGGGAGTTGGGGACTCATCTCGACCGCCACGCTCACATCGGCGAGGGAACTATCGGCCTGGCCGGGTTCGCCAATTTCGTAAACGACCCAGCCCTGACCAAGGTGCCTATGATCATGGAAACGCCCAAGGGCCTCGATGAGGCCGGGCAGGATTACGACTGGCTCAACGCACACTCGCTGAAATCACTGGTAAAAACGGGTTAGGGATAATTAATCGCCGCCTTGATCTTTGCCGCCTCTGTGGTTAAAACGTGTTCAAAGGGCGGATGCAATGACGGAAGAAACCACTCTCAACGACGTCTTCGACATGGCCATTCAGATCGAAAAGGATGCCGGCGCGTTCTACGCCGCTGCCGCTGAGAATGCCACCTTTACCGATGCCGCCCATGTGCTGCATGAAATGGCCACGATGGAGACCGGGCACGAACTGATTTTCTCTGCGATCAAAAGCCGCCACCAGGGCGGGGCTATAGTGGATACCTCAGACCTATCCAATAGCATCTCGACGGCCAGGTTTCTGGCAAGTGGGATTCAGGAGGATCTCGCCAGTCGTTTCACCGGCTGGGAAAGCTGCGAGCAGGTTCTGAACCTGGCGATCGGTTTCGAGCGGGACACGATCGTCTTCCTGGTCAACATGAAGCAACTGCTGGCCAACCCAGCCGACCGGTCCAGTATTGACGAATTGATCCTCGAAGAGATGGGCCACGTCATCAAGCTTTCAGCCCACCTGGCCAAATTGACCCTGCCCGACACACAGGATGACCAGACCTTCTCCGGCCCGACTATGTGGGGCCAGTCCGGCGGCAATAGCTAGTAAAATAGTGGGCACGACCGGTTCGACCCGTTCGACAGGCTCACGGCAGGAAGCTCACGGCGAACTCACTGAAAGCAAGTCCAGCGCCCCGCATACTTATACCCAAACGCGCAGCAAAGGAGACGTTCAGATGCATAAAGCCACCTCTGGTTTGTTAATCGTATCGGTCCTTATGGTATTGCTCCCGGGCTGCAGCCGGGGCAATCGACCAGAGGGCAAGTGGTCGGTAGAGTCCGGGCCATACGAAGCTGGTGTCTTCTCGTTTGAAGGCGATCGTTTTGAGCTCAGGTTAAAGTCAGGCCAGCGGGCTGTGGGCTCGTTTGAACACATCGGCAGCAACCGCTTCCAGATAGTGGCTGAGTTTACCGAAGATACCGACGCAATCTGCATTGCCAGACTACCGGGCGTGCCCTGGTACGGCATGAAGGCTATTGGCGAACTCGAAAGCGGCACTCCGGAGGCACTGATAGGCCCGGTGCTGGATTTCTCATCCACCGATCTGGAATCCGGTGAGATAAAGGTGGCCGTCCTGCAATGGTACCGCAAGGAAGACGGCGAGGAATATCTCAAGCACACCGGCGAAATGGTGCTGAAGAAAATCCCAGCCTGATCGCCGTCGGGCTGATTAAGCAAATCGAATCGGGAAACCGTGTAGAAAAGGAGCACCTCGTGTCATCGATCACCGTTTACCTGTCCGGCGAGATTCACAGCCAGTGGCGACAGGAGATTATCGAACTGTGCAAATCGCTGCCGCTTACGTTCCTGTCTCCCACTACCGACCATGAAACTTCCGACGGCATCGGTGCGAAAATCCTCGGCTCGCAGGACAGTTCGTTCTGGTCCGATCACGTCTCAGCCAAGATCAACACCGTCCGCAACCGGCACTTGATCGAACGGGCTGACATCGTTGTTGTGCGGTTCGGCGAGAAATACCGCCAGTGGAACGCCGCCTTCGACGCCGGCTTCGCAGTAGCCAGGAGCAAGTCGCTTGTGGTAATTCACGATAGCTCCCTCGGCCACGCGCTTAAGGAAGTCGACGCAGCCGCACTGGCGACCGTAGAGACACCCGCCCAAGCCGCCGAAATACTCCGCTACGCCGCCCAAGGCGCAACGGGTGATTAAGTTTGAGTATGCGATACTTGCTAAAGGCGAAAAAATGCCCGGGGTAAGGGGCGATTAGCGGTGATACACATCTCTACGGTTGCCGACTCGTATGACCCGGACAACCAGCTTCTTATCGAATATCTGGTAGATGATCCGGTAATCCCCCACGCGAATACGATAGGAATCTTGAGAGCCCTGCATTTTTCTTACGCCATTTGGCCGTGGCTCTTGGGCCAACCCGGCTATCGCCTTTACGATTCGTCGCTGGTCCCGCCTGGTAAGTGCAGCCAGTTCCTTCTTTGCCGACTTGACGACATGAACGGAATAAGCCATTGGCTAGAGGCCCAGATCCTTCAAAATTTTGCTCAAGGGTTCGGACGGCTCGCCCATTCGTTCGCGGATCGTCTCGAGGTCCATTTCATCCTCGAGCCGCTCCAACAGTTCGAGATCTTCCACGGAGACGATGGCAAATAAATTCTTCCCGCGGCGTTCGACGAGAACTCTTTCGCCTCGAAGGGCTACGCGGTTGCCCAGGTCAGCCAGGTGCTCGCGGGCTTCGCTGATTGGTAGTGTAGTCATAAAACAACCTCCACTTGTACTATTCGTACCAATTGTACGATTGGTACAGATAAATGTCAATAACTTTCGGAGGTTTTATGTTCGCATCCTGATTTGTGGGGTGCGGGACCAACACGGCTTGACCCTTCGACGGGCTCAGGACAAGAAGCTCAGGGCAAGGAAGTTACCGACCCTACTCGCTACTCGTAAAAAAGCCCTAGGGCGCGGGACTTAACCTACGCGGTATGAAGGCCTGGCGATTCCCATGTGCTGGACCCCATCTCCAGCATTGGTCACCATAAAATGGGAACCGTAGTGATCCAGGCCATTCCAAATGCCCGCGTCATGCCAATCGCAGGCACCCGCAATCAGGCAAGCCCCGCGCCCTAAGGCTTTTCTACCTCCTCGGAAATTATGCTTTCCAGAATCGCTACCAATGCCGCCCGGCGGTCTTGTAAAGTCGGCCCGCTATCGAGAAAACGCTTAACGTCTTTGGGAACCCGCCCAGCCGGGAGGAACTTGGAAACGTTGCCTTCCGACATCCGCCAAATCGCACGGACCAGCAGGGCAGTCTGTTTGTCTTGAGTCATAATTTCGCTCCGGCTGCGCATAAAAAAGCGCGGGGTCCAGTATCCGACGGACTCCCCATGGATGGACGCCTACGAGAGCGCTTGCACCTTGGTTCATCCGCCGGACACCAGACCCCGCGCAGTCAAGAACGCAGGGCCGGTGCCGACGGTATGTCACCCTGGTGCAATTTTATCCGGCTAGGCCGGACTCGTAGTTTCCACCCAGGGCGATTAATAATTCGTCGCACGTTATTTAATTGTCGCAGTGAATCTTACGGCCATCGACGATTCACGTCAAGACGGGTATTCTAAAGTAGGGTCGGCAATTCCATTGCCGACGATTCAATCTCCCGTCGGCAACACGGTTGCCGACCCTACAAACTGTCAGATGGACTCTGGTTTGGCCCGATCCTTGATAAGACGGACACATTGAAAAATGGGGTTCGTTAGGTTGAGCATCAGATCAGTCATTCCAGTCACCTGTCATGCTTGTAATCTGCTTGGCTTTTCACGGTCCAATTTAAGACATATCTCATATAAAGGTTCGGGATCCATTCCCTCTACGGCCGACTCAATTGATTTAATGTATTTTTTCCGGAATTCCGTGTCAGGTTCTCCATTAGCTAGTGGCCAGATAAGCACCTCGTTTGTACGTTGCTTCAAGAATATGTTTGCCATCAGTCTTGCCCATCGCCCATTGCCATCAAAGAACGGGTGAATTGCGACCGCCCTCCAGTGCAATTCTGCTGAAGCAATAATCGGATCATGGGTCCAAGCGTGTATATCTTGGCTCAATTGAAATAAATCGTGCCGGACCCGCTCGCTTGGAACACCAAAGTTGGGATTGGACTGGCGTATCTTACCCGCAGCCCCCGGCCAGGCCCGACCGAATATCTCCCCATGGAGACCTACCATCCATTTGTCGGTAAAGGGAGCCATATTTCGGCCTGGGCGGCGGCTGAGATAGTGGAGGCTTGCAGCCATCAAGCCCTCTTCCTCGGCCCTAACTATTTCGTCATCCGTAAGTATCTTTCGCCGGGCCACGCTACGCTAAGCCCACAATGCCAGGTTAGAACCCCCAAGCAATTGCCTGGTCGCTTCGCGCTGAAGCTGCGAGGCACGCTTGGGATCGATCCTGTGATTCTCCAGGGCGGAGTTGCCCGCAACAAGCCGCACAATAAACTCAGCCTTGGACTTAGCCTGCTTTCGCCTGACCGACTTGACCGGTACCGGTTTCGTGGCGCCAGGGCCAATCTCTATGCCGACGGCGCCGCCAATAGCACGCATCGTGCTAAAGGAATCAGTGCCAGACCCTCGCAAAGCCTTCTGCACCGTCGCCTTGCCTAAACCTGCAATCCGAGCGAGCGCAGCGATAGACATTCCAAGCTCTATTCTGCGGTCTTCCAATTCATCCAAGATGTTCTTACAGGGAGACATTGTTATTCACCTTTCACTAATCATTATACACTTCGGCAGGAAGAATGACAAGCTTAAATGATATTAGATATCATATCATTTAAGCTTGCTATAAATTTATTAGACTTGTAAATACAAGATGTTATATTTTTATACTAACATACCACTAACTATTTCTATAGAGAAAAAGAATCATCCCTTCACGCAATTAGTTGAGCCTATCTCCGTCACAACTCATTTTGAGCGGCCACCACGCTGGAATTCTGGCGCAATTATGATTTTATATTCATGCAAAATGATTAT
>SDBT01007242.1_pt1 | contig 18292 bp, 19 predicted proteins | sample 2277101 | NCBI WGS metagenome assembly SDBT01 (sample SAMN10404973, study PRJNA504765) | marine sediment metagenome | isolation source: marine sediment core GS10_PC15, 103 cmbsf | place: Arctic Ocean: Southern Knipovich Ridge | collected 2010
AGGTGCATGGACAATCTGACAGTCTTCCACTATCTCGCTGGTATGCAGTCCAGCGTTAGTGAAAGGCGTGGCAATGGCAATAACGTTCATACCAGCGGCACGTGCCGCTTTCACCCCGTTAACAGAGTCTTCCAAGACGAGGCATTCTTCTGGAGATACCCCCAGCTTTTCAGCAGCCAGCAGATATGGTTCTGGATCCGGCTTACCTTTCTTAACATCGTCACCTGAGACTATCAGGTTTATAAGTGATTCAATACCAAGAGAATGCAGGACATGGAGGACAGCCTTGCGTGGTGAACCTGTCACTATTCCAACCAAACAGGTCTCACTGGATATGCGTAGCAGTTCAACAGTGTGGGGCCATTGATTGTCCCGGAGTGTTTGGGGATCAGCCACCATCTCGGGGTAGATTTTAGTCCACATAGTTCTGAGGATTTGCGAGGGGGAGGTTAAACCATAATGCTTCATTAGTGAGCGCAGTTCGTCCTCCAAGCCAAGCGTTTCCATGATATGCTGTGAAGCGATATCCTGTGTAGCCCCGATTATCTCTTGGTAAGCCTTAATAGCTCTTTCGTCCGGTTGGTCTAACCCCTCCAGGCGCTGAACAGCGATTGCATAGGCTTGCGCCTTCATCTTCTCTGTTTGTACCAGTGTGCCGTCCAGATCAAATAAAAAGGCACGTATCATAGTCCGCCCCCACGTGCGGTTAACCTGAATCTCGGCTATGCCCCAGCATAGCGTGCTAGTCCAATAAAGGCGCTTTATGCAAGAACTCTGCCACCTCTTTGTTCACCAGATTCTGGGGTGTTTTACCCCTTAGTACGCCGAGGATATTTCTTGCTGCCAGTTCAGATGCCCCGCCCCCATAAAGGATACCACTTCCTATGTTAGAGTTAAAGATAGTTTAGCTTCAGCAGATTGATACCGGCTTCAGGGATCTTCCTGGTAATAAATACTCTGGGTTTCATTTGCCCTCAATACATGTACAGTTTCTCACCGTTTCCCGCACCCAGTACAGATCTTACACAGTGGGCACTCTGGCAATTTTCCTATCTTTACGGCTTTATAGCCATACTTAGGGCAAACGTAGCTATATTCGACTTGCTTCTCTTCTTTCATTTTTTAACCCAAGAACATGTTTTGCGGATTCCGCAACATCAGCGCAGGTCAGACCAAACTTCTGCAAGAGCTCGCCTGATTCCCCAGATTCGCCAAACCTATCCATGGCACCAACTCTTTGCATCGGGACGGGATAGTTCTCAGATTAACACTCGGCTACGACACTTCCTAGACCATCGATTACTTGATGCTCCTCAACGGTTATAACTGCCCCCGTTTTCTTAGCACACTTCACTATAGTTTCAGTGTCAAGCGGTTTTATCGTGTGGCAGTTGATAACCGTCGCCTCAACCTTTCTTTATTTCATTGATGAGGTCTATAATTGGAAGAGGCTTCATTCGGCGATCGGCTACCTCTCACCGGACGACCTTGAGGAATTAGTGCTTAATCAGGAGAACAACAGATTACCCCGCCAGACCCTCCTAACCCTATCTGTCCAATCATAGGGGTGCAGTCCAGGTAGAATAAGTTATTGCACCCCCATCTAGAACAAATTCACAAAGCAAGAGGACATAAATTAGCTTGTTGTGAAATGCTTAGTGATGAGCGAAACTGATGTTAGTTCTGCACCGTTTAGTGATACACCATTTCCTTTTAGTTATTGTTTCTTATGAATCAGTTTGCGAGAGCTGTTTTTGAGCTTGATTAAAGTGCTTGTATCTGCTAACATTAGATAGTAGGTTGTATCTCTTTCACCAATGCCGATAAGTATAACCCAGGAGTAGAATATGAGCACCGACAGTAGCGCCAAGCAGTTGGAGCGACAGGGTCTTGCTACATTGAAGAAACTATTGGGCAGCCTGGAATTAGAGGTCATGGAGTTCATGTGGCAGGCGAGAGAGGCAACTGTTCTGCAGGTGATGAAGAGTATTAACCATAATCGACCTATCGCCTACACCACCGTGATGACTGTCATGGGCCATTTGGTGGATAAAGGATTACTCACCCGCACCAAGGAGGGGAAAAGATATTGCTACCGGTTAGCCCAGAGCAGGGATGAGTATTTGCACGAGACTTCCAAGAGCATGGTTCGCACTCTTGTGGATGACTTTGGAGACCTTGCCATCGCCGAGTTTTTGGGAGAAATCAGTAAGGTTGATGCTGACAGGCTAAAACAGCTTAGGAATCTGGTTGAAGAGGCAAGTGGTGAGGGCGATATACCCCAGTAGAACCTTCAAGGTACTGATAGGTACTGGCATCATACTAGTGTTACTCCTGGCGGTAGCCATCAGCCGAGCCATCATAGCTGGTTGTCCCGAGAGTTGGGCTAAGGGTGACCTACTATGTCTCTTCCTTCCTGCCCACACTGATCTGGGCACTCACCTGCTGACCTACGCTTTTATGGGGACGATTCTTCTGGGTGTATATTCCTGGCTGGTAGTGTGGCGTCGGCAATGGTCTAAGACGCGCCTGCTGATTGGGAACTTGGTTCTCCTACATGCCCCAGGTAGCAAGCTGGAACGATTGACTCGCCGTCTGGGTTTAAAGGATAAAGTCCATCTCCTGGATTATAAGGCACCTCTCTGTTTCTGCGCCGGCTTTATCGGCATCCTGACACTGGTAGCAGCACTAAGATTGCCGCTTTTCAGAGCAACCCCTAGCCATGCCCCAGAGATGCTAAAACGGGAGCGCGGTGAGATGTGGAGGAATATTGTAGCCATCTTGACTCACCGAGGCATTCTGACAACAAGCATCCAGAGGCATTGGCCATAGCTCCTCTAGGCGAAGTTTCCGAGCACATTGTAAAAGTAATCCGCAACCTTAAACCTGATGTAGTCATCACGCGTGATCCTATAGGTGGTTATCGTCATCCCGACCACGTTGTCGTCCGGCAACGCAACTGTCAAGGCATTTGAGATTGCTGCTGATCCTGCCAAATACCCTGAGGCTGGTTCTGCCTTTCAACCTCAAAAGTTATATTTTCATGTTTTCCCCCGAAAATTACTAAAAGTAGCGGTAAAGTTAATGCCATTCTTTAGGCAAGACCCGCGTCATTTCGGGCAGAACAAGGACGTTGATTTAGCCAGCTTGGCTGAAGTAGATTTCCCGATTCATGCAGTTATACGCCCCACAAAAGCAGCTGTCAGGATATGTAACGAAGCGATGCTATGTTATGCAAGTCAAAGGGGAAACGGACCGCCCCGAAGAAATTTATTATTCTTGACTTAGAAGGTTTTTGGGTCAGCGAGATTCGTTTACGAGAGCTTACCCCACGGTTAAAGGAAGCCAAGAGCATGACTTGTTCGAAAATGTGTCTTAAGAGAGGAAACATATATTGTTTCAGGTGGATTTATACCCTATTCTGTTGTCAATCAGCGAAAGTGAGACACTTTAAAACCGAACACTTTGGTTTAAATGGATGACATCATCTGGACTAGAGTAACTTTGCACTAGCTGATTACTATTTCTTTAGTCTATTCTATTTAGCATTAGTCATCACCATCACCATCCCCACCGTCATCTCCACCATCGCTACTGTCATCGTCCGCCGGAGTCTCGGTTAGCCTCACCTTAACTGCTGCTGGGCGACCATCCCGTCCCTGAGCCTTCTCAAATTCTACTTCCTGTCCTTCGCGAAGGTTATTGAATTCCACTCCTTCAAGCTCGTTACGATGGAAGAAGAGGTCTCCTCCTTCCTCTGTCTTGATAAACCCAAAGCCACGGTCCATGAGCCTTGCGATTGTTCCCTTAGCCATATGATACTCCTTTCCCTTCTTCAGTTTCGCTAACTGGATTAATATCTCATCTGCTATTCTGCTTCTCTTTTTGGCGCTTGTCAAGTACAGCTGAAAACCCAGTAAGTTCGAGACAACACGAGGTGTGAAAAGTAATATTTATTTATCATCATACCGAAAGGGATAATTTGACGTTTTGTTACTGTAGCTACTTCCTAACACAACTTCCCTCTCCAAAATCCCAACTACATTCTACACGCCCACGGGTTCGTTTTTCACCCCAGGTATTGGTATGACCATCATCAGGGACTAGACTCAAGTCCCAGCTTTTAAAAACAGAATATAGTGAAGGAATAAGGGCGCAAGGGTATGATGGAAAGGCACTAGCAAATCCGTTCAGTGACGGCGGCTGATGCCTTTGTTGATTTAAGGGATTTACCACCGAAGCAGGTAGGCTAGCACATAGCTTCGTTTATAAGCCTGATGCCCACAGCGTGAAAAGGTAGACCAGCTAGCCAAGCAATAGGAGTTGATTAAGACGAGACACCGAATCATAGTTGGCCTGATACTTCTTTATTCCTTTACCAACCACGATTTTTGGTACCCCTCTTGATAACTACTTGACAATTTTGCCTACAAAGCGATAAAATTCTTATGGTTTGTTAGTTAAGAATAGTCAAAGAGCATAAATGTACACAAATGCCTATAAATGTATATACATGTATGGTAATAGTTTCATTATACATAGAAAGGATGGTAAAGCCTCTTGCACGAACAAATTGCTAAAGAACCCAGAATAATGACTACCGGTGAGATCGCTAAATACTTGCGGGTCTCCCGGGCAACCGTTTACCGTTTAGTTAAACGGGGGAAAATACCGGTAAGCAGGATTAGTAAGCACCTGCGCTTTAGAAGAGACGTCATCGACCGCTGGTTGTCTGAGAAAGAAGCGATGAACTACCCTGCTAAAAAAGATGATTAAGATTTTTGAATGCAGGTGAGCCATGTTCAACGAGGAACAACAATTTATAGCCCTTAAAGCCAAAATACTTAAGGATAGAGGCCTAGACTGTGGGCAGTATAAGGCAAACTACCTCAAGCCCTCCATATTTTCAAGAATTATGAGGAAAGTAGACCCGGTTAAAGAAATCGAGGTGGAAACAAGAAAGATTTTCAAAAAGGTATTTTCTATTCCGCATTCTGTAGAGATATATGAGACGCATCGAAAAGGTCTTCCCATATCACATTTTGCGTCGAGATGTAAGGCTGGGGTAGCTTATCAGAAAATTGCGGAGGAGGCTGAATGAAAAGTCGCAAGGCATCCTTCATGGTTAGACCCTTGATCATTGCTATTGGTGCAATTCTGATGATGACCGTGGTTCTGGGTTGTCAAAAGGAGGTCAAACCTACGGGGACAATTACTCTCTACACCTCGGTTCCCACGGCTATTATCGAGGAATTAAAACAGGAATTTGAGGCTGAAAACCCGGGTATATATCTAGAAATATACCGAAAGGGTACAAGTGCCATAGTTGAGAAGATTAATGAGGAAATTGCTGCCGGTCAGATTCAAGCTGACCTCATCTGGGTAGCTAATTTCACCGTAGGTGAGGAGCTGAAGGAAAAAGGACTCCTGCTACCTTGGACACCACCTGAATCTACGGAAATTCCAGATATTTTAAAGGACGAGACTGGTTATTACTATGCCGGCAGGCTCCTAATCATGGTGGTAGCCTACAATACTGATACTGTAACCGAAATACCTACTGGCTATAAAGACCTGCTTGATAAAAAGCATCACGGTCGGATAGGCCACGATACTCCGGAGACCTCTGGCTCCATACTGTATTTTATGGGCACGTTGCTCCAGAATGCTGATTTCGGTGAGGAATTCTTCACAGCATTGGCGGAGAACGCACCCCAGATTCAGACGAGCACCAAAACGACGCAGAGGATAGCCGATGGCGAGCTTGATATAGGAATTACCATAGACTACACTGTGCGCAAGCTGTTGAAGGGGAATCCAGATGCTCCCATAGATTATGTCTATCCCGAGGCTGGGGTAGTTATGGTGCCCAGTCCCATAGCTATTTTCAAGGATAGCCAGAACATTGAAGCGGCAAAGGTATTCGTACGATACATCCTCTCTAAGAAAGGGCAAGCCGTATTACGTGATTTAGGAGGATTTGTGCCGGTCAGGCTGGATGTTACTCCGCCAGAGAGGATAACCAGCATTACCCAGCTAAGGGTTACTCCCTCGGACAAGGATTGGATAACGGAGCATAAAGATGAGATAGTGGCGAAGTTCATTGATATCTTTGGACCGCGGGAAGACTGACAGGAGCTAAAAGGATAATCAAAAAGGCGTAAAGCCATAGCATTTAATTCTTTAGAGAGATTAAGAAGATGCACAGACTAACTGTTACTATCTCAGTAATAGTTTTGACCATTGTCCTGATTCTTCTGGGAACGGGGTGCGCGTCACCGGCGGCACCGACTCCGACTAAGGAGGTAACCGTCGGAACTAAAAATTTTACGGAGCAGCTCATTATCGGCCAGATGATGAAGCAGCTATTGGAAGAGCATGGCTTCAAGGTTAATCTAGTACGGGAACTCTCCACCACGGCTCTAAGGCAAGGGATGGAAGCGGGCGACATCGATATTTGCGCTGAGTATACCGGGACGGCCTGGATGGTCCACCTCGGCCACGCGTATGAGCCGGGAGTTGATAATAACGAGCTTTACAAGCTTGTAAAGGAAGAGGAAGAGGGTAAAGGTTTTGTCTGGCTAAATCCAATTTGGAACAACAACACCTATGCTTTAGCTTCATGGGCTAAATTCGCTGAAGAACAAGATGTAGAGACCCTCTCCGATTTGGCGGCATTTTATCAAGAAAAGGAAGGGAAGCTCAGAACTTTTGTCGACTTTGAATTCTCCGTACGCCCTGATGGCCTGCCGGCTTTGCAAGAGTTCTACGGTTTTGGAATCGATGAGGCCTCCCTCATGACTGGAGCCCCTGGAGCTTCACTGACGAGTCTGGAAAATCGGCAGTGCGAAGTGGCAATGGTCTTCGGTACCGATCCCATCATTGCTAAACATGGCTGGTATGTGTATCTGGATGACCAGGCTTTCTTCCCGCCGTATGACCTGACCCCCTATGTCAGAGCCGAAGTCCTTGATAAGTATCCCGAAATCGCGGATATTCTCAATGAACTGGTGGCTACTTTCCCAGGTGGGGGTGAGCTTGCTTCACCTGAGATAGTGGCCGAAGGCCAAAAGGTTTGGCAGGTACTTAATGCCAGTGTTGACATCAATAAAATGGAACCGTACGAAGTTGCCCGTGAGTACCTGGTTATAAATGGATTGATCAAAGAATGAGGAGAATCTCCCAGATTTAGGTGGTTAGCCAGCATAGAATAAATTCATAGTAGAAAACAAATGCTGGAGGGAGGATAGCGGCAGTGCGGTTTAAAAGGCTTTCCTACCAGATACTTCTGGTTTTTGTCCTGGTTATTCTCGTGTGTGTGGGTGTATCCGGCTGGCTTATGATGCAGCTCACTGAGAATATAGTCACCCGGAAGATTTCCGAGGGGGACCAGAATTTCGCTGGTCGTATAGCTCAAGAAATAGAAACAGAGGTGGTAAGTGTCAAACCAACCTTGACGCTACTTGCTCAGACGCCAGGGCTACGCCTCATGGAGGCGACAGAGCTAAAAGTCGAAATCGACCGCGTCCAAAGGGGCTTCCCGGATATAACCAGTATCTATGTAGCTGATATGCAAGGTGAGCAGATTTACCGAGTTGGCACGGGAAAACTAGAAAATGTGTCTGGGATATGGAACTTTCAAATAGCCAGGGGAGGAGAGAAGCTTTTCTCTGATATCTACCTCGAGCCGACGACCTTAGAACCGATGCAGACCATTACCTTACCCATTATGGATAGCGGAACGGTGGTCGGTGTCCTTTCCGCAGACGTCAGCTTCAGGAGGATAATGCTTTCGTTCATGGGCATTGATATCGGGGAAGGTGGCAATGTGGTCGTGGTCGCCGATAACGGCAGGGTGGTTGCTCATACTCGCATAGAGCAAGTTGCGGAGCTTGACCTGAGCAGGTTAGCTGTTGTCGAAGCAGTCCTGGCTGGTGAAAAAGGGACAACGAAGGGTTACACAGACGAGTTGGGACGTCAGGTGTTTGGGTCATATGTGCCTATCAAAGAACTGGGGTGGGGAGTACTAATCCAGAGGCCTGTAGCAGATATAGACGCTGAGGTTGGGCAACTGAGGACTACAATTATATGGGTGATGATTGCCGCTGTTCTTCTAGTCGTGCCGGTGGGCTGGCTGATGTCAAGACAGATTGCCAAGCCTATTGGTCAACTAGCCAGCGCTTCAGAAAGAGTTGCTCAAGGCGACCTATCAACACCAGTTGATGTCAAGTCTTCTAACGAGGTCGGGGTGCTTGCCCGCTCCTTTAATCAGATGATAGTGTCACTGAAGAAATCAAGGGATGAACTACAGCAGTGGGGCCAAGAGCTGCGGGAAAGTGAGGAGGAACTCAGGAAAAGCAACGAATTCAACTTTAATCTTATAGAGCAGTCACCTCATGCCATCTTGGTTGTCGATTTGAATTCCACTATAACACGAGTAAACGTTGCCCTTGAAGGGCTAACCGGTTATTCCTCTTCAGAGCTGATTGGACTAAAGGTACCCTTTCCCTGGTGGACAGAACAGAACCCGCAGCAGAAGGTTGAAAGAGACCGCAAGGCGGCTTTGGCAAGGACAGGACAGAGGTTTGAAGAAAGGTTCAAGAAGAAAAATGGGCAGCTTTTCTGGGCCGAGGTAACTCCTATGACAATAATGATTGATGGGAATCCCCTGTATCACATGTACTTGTGGACGGATGTCACCAAGCGCAAGCAGGCGGAGGAAAAGATAAAGCAATGGAGCAAAGAGTTAGAAAGGAAAGTATATGAGAGAACAGCCGAGCTGGAACAGAGGAGCCAGGAACTGGCTGACACCAATGTTTCTCTAGAGGAAATGAGCCGTCATAAATCTCAGTTTCTGGCCAACATGAGCCACGAGCTGAGGACTCCGTTAAACTCTATTATCGGTTACACCAAGTTGATACTGGACGGGCTGGAGGGCGACATTAATGAAGAACAGCAGAAGGACCTCCAAAGTGTTTATAACAACGGCAAGCACCTGTTAGAGCTAATAAACGACCTTCTAGACCTGTCCAGGATAGAAGCCGGTAAGACAGTGCTCAGCTACGGAACGTTCACCATCTCCGACCTCCTGGCTGAAGTGATCCCCACTGTAGAACAATTGGCCAGGGAGAAGGGATTAACTTTGACCTACTCTGTCGCCCCTGATATTGGCTCCCTATATGCTGACAAAGCAAAGACCAGGCAGGTATTGATAAACATTCTAGGCAATGCCATCAAATTTACCAATGAGGGCAGTGTCAAGCTGAATGTAACTGAGACCGATAGCGATTTTGTCTTCTCGGTCACTGACACCGGCATGGGAATGAAAAAAGAGGATTTGGAGGCAATCTTTGATAGTTTCAAGCAGGTCGGGCCGGCTCAAATAGCTGGCTATGAGGGTACAGGCCTGGGGCTTGCCATTAGCAAGCAGTTTATTGAGATGCAGGGCGGCAGAATATGGGCCGAGAGTGAGCTTGGTAAGAGCAGCACCTTCACCTTTACCCTGCCCGAGAAGAAGGTGGCTAGCCCTTAAGGTTATTCTATGATTAGAGGTAGGATGAATGGAAAAAGAAGGTACGGGTAAGAAGATTCTGGTGGTTGATGACAAGGAAGACAACAGACGCCTGGTAGGAAAGGTATTGGGATTTCGCGGCTATGAGGTTATCGGAGCCGGGACCGGTGAGGATGCCATCAACATGGCACAAACCGAGCTTCCTGACCTGATCCTGATGGATATTCGACTCCCCGGTGGGATTGATGGCCTGGAGGCTACCCGGCGTATCAAAGCACTGCCTCAACTAGCTCATATCCCTATTCTAGCCATGACCGCCAGTGTGAGACCAGAAGATATGCAACGGGCGCTGAGTGAAGGCTGTAATGGCTTCATTCGCAAACCGGTAGACATAGACGAATTTCCCAGGCAGGTAGCCGAGCACATCGCCCGTGCTTCTTCTACAGATTAACCGGTTACTCCTGTTGGAATATTATCTGAAGGAGGGGTGGTAGATATGAAGATATTGATAGTCGAAGATAACGAAGACAACCGTACTTTATTGGTAAAACAGCTACGCGCCTATGGTCATGAGGTGATGGCTGCAGCCGATGGAGTTGAAGCCTTGCAGCAAGCGTTGGGGGAAACGCCAGACATCGTGATCAGCGATATCATGATGCCTAAAATGGACGGCTACCAGCTATGCCAAGAATGTAAGCAGAATGATAAACTCAGGGATATTCCATTCGTTTTTTACACGGCAACCTACACCAAAGAAGAAGATGAGAAGCTTGGCCTGAGCCTGGGGGCTAACAGCTTCATCTACAAGCCCACCGGACCTGATGTCCTTGTCCAGATGCTATCGGAGATAGTTGAAAAGGCTAAGTCTGGTGCTTTGGCTCCTCCAAAGGCCCCTCTTGAGTCATCCCTCTTCCTATCTGAATACACCAAGCGAATTGTTGCCAAGCTGGAGGATAAGGTGGTTGAGTTGGAGGCAGAAATTACCGCGCGCAAGAAGACGGAGGAAGAACGAAGCAGGCTTTACGAGGAAGTTAAGACATTGAATCTGGAACTGGAGGAAAAAGTCAAGGAGAGGACAAAGGAACTTGAGGAAACAGTTCAAGCCGCCGAAGTTGCCAACCGGGCAAAATCCGATTTTCTGGCCGGCATGTCTCACGAACTCAGGACACCGCTCAATGCTGTTATCGGTTTTTCTCAGGTATTGCAGGAACAATACTTTGGCAAGCTCAACGAGAAGCAGGTAGAATACGTGACCGATATTCTGGAAAGCGGCCAACATCTCCTTTCCCTTATCAATGATATCCTGGACCTTGCCAAGATAGAAGCGGGCAAGATGGAACTCGAACTATCCAAGGTGATAATAAAGGATTTGTTAGGAAGCAGCTTAATCATGATTAAGGAGAAGGCGTTAGCGCACGGGATCAGTCTTGACATCGACACCACAGGGGACCTGGAAGGTCTGGAAATCATGGCGGATGAGCGCAGACTCAAGCAGGTCATGTTTAATCTTCTTTCAAACGCCGCCAAATTTACCCCTGATGGTGGTGCCATCAGGGTAGAGAGCTGGAAGGAAGGGAAAGAGCTCATTATCAGTGTCTCAGATACCGGTATTGGTATTGCTTCCGAGGAGCAGGAAAAGATCTTTGAGGAATTCTATCAGGCCACTGGTGGTATAAGAGATAAAACACCTGGTACGGGACTGGGTCTACCCCTGACCAGGAGCATTGTAGAGATGCATGGTGGAAGGATATGGGTAGAAAGCGAAGGTCGAGGCAAAGGGAGTCGGTTTACCTTTACCCTGCCTATTTAAGAGCTGGCCGGGCTGTGAAAATAGGCCAGGAGTAATACAAAAGGAGGCTGGCCTGAAACACTGACCCAATTCTGACGACAGGGCCAAAAGGAGAGACATATGGCAAAGATGATATTAATAGTTGAGGATGAGCCAAAGAATTTAACACTACTCCGTGACCTGCTACAGGTATCCGGATATTCAACTATCGAGGCAACCGATGGTAAGCAAGGTGTTGAATTAGCCAAAACAAGTAAACCAGACCTTATCTTGATGGACGTCCAGATGCCAGTCATGGACGGAATCGAAGCTAGCCGGATCCTCAAGGCGGATGCTACCACCAGTAACATCCCAGTATTAGCTCTGACCTCCTATGCCATGAAGGGGGATGAAGAAAGGATTCTGCAGGCTGGGTGCGATGGGTATCTGGCCAAGCCTTTTGACATTAAGGAACTCCTGAAAAGAGTAGCCGAGTATTTGTCGGGATAAGTAGAGATGCAGCTAGTTAGTTTTAGGTGTTTATCTGGAGTATTGGCGTTGAAAAATCGGCCGTAAAAAATATTGTAGTCCGGCAAATCATGATGCCGCGTAAGTGAGATGAAAAATAACCCCAGAATACTGGTTGTTGACGATGAGGAGTGGGATCTCCGTTTGCTGGAAGCTATGCTGGCTCCTGAGGACTTTGAGGTAGTACTGGCCCATAGTGGGCAGGAAGGCCTGGAAAAGATTAGAGAGACACGCCCTGATGTTGTACTGCTGGACATCATGATGCCCGGTATGAACGGCTTCGAGGTTCTTCGTATTTTGCGACAGCAATCCAATATTCCTGTCATCATGCTTACCGCAATAGAAGAAGTAACCTCTGTACGTGACGCCTTTCATCTTGGTGCGGACGATTATGTGAGGAAGCCTTTTATGAAGGGCGAACTTCTGGCTCGCATCAGGGCAAAACTAAGACGTGCCGAATCTGAGCTTACACCACCAGCATCTTAAGAAGAGAAATGAAAAATAGACCCAGAATACTGGTTGTTGATGGCGAGAATCGGAACCTGCGCCTGATGAAGGCAATGTTGATTCCTCGGGGCTACGAAGTGGTCCTTGCCCGGGATGGGATAGAGGCCCTTGACAGGGTGAGGAAAATCCCGCCCAATGCAGTATTGCTTGACATCATGATGCCTAAAGTGGACGTCTTTAAAGTAGCCCGACAATTGAAAGAGGATGAGAGAACCAAAATCATTCCCATTGTTATGGTGACAGCTTTGAAGGAAGTGGAAGATCGAGTCAAGGCACTTGAAGTGGAAGCCGATGATTTCTTAACTAAGCCCGTAGATAATACCGAATTGCGGGCGAGGGTAGGTTCCTTGCTCAAGGTCAAGGCTTATAATAATCACGTGCTCAACCATCAAAAAGAACTGGAGGCGGTGTCAGCATGATAAAGTTTAGACGTTTATCCCACCAGATCCTGGCGGTGTTCATCAGTGTTATATTGGTCGTTTTGGTACTATCGGGTTTGGCAACGACTATCTTGGCACAACAAATGGTGACTGATAATATCATCCGTGGACAGCATGATTTGGCCATCAGCCTTACTGACCATATCTTGTTTGAATTAGGAAGCAACCTTCAGAGACTTGCTGAACTGACTGGTAAGAGCACTATCAAGTCAATGGCGCCTACTTCACTTGTTGCCGAACTACGCATGTTCCAGTCCCATAATCCGACTATTACCAATCTCTATATAGCTGACCGTACGGGACAGCAAATCGCCCGCTCAGATTTCAATCGTACATCAAATGTTGCCTCAATAGCAGGCTTCCAAGAAGCTTTGCAAGGTCTAGTATACTTTTCTGATTTATCCCCTGTAGTTCTGTCTTCACAATACCAACAGGCCGGTGATACATCATTAACGTTAGGATGGCAGGAGAGCACGGCAGTGAGTGTCTTTGTGCCCATCCTGGATACGGGTGAAGTGATTGGCATACTAGGGGCGGATATCAATCTTTTTCGAATACAACCACTGATAGAAAACCTGACATTCACCCATGATGAGACAGTGATGGTTTTGTCTCGATCTGGAGAGGTCGTAGCGCATAGTCACAGGGCGGAACTGGGCAAATTACCCGAGTTGAGTGCACCCGAGCTATTCGAAGCACTGGAGCTGGGATTACCTAGCGTACCGGAGAACTACAACGATGAAATGGGTAGGACCGTTAAAGGTGTGATCCATCCTATCGAGAAGCAAGGTTGGAGCATAGTAATACAAACGCCAGTATCTGAACTGGCCGAAGAGGTGAGTGGACTATGGCTTCTCTTGGCACTCGTGTTGGTAGGTAGCGTCGCCTTGGGAACTGCTGCCGCTTGGCTAATGGCCACTCGATTGACACTTCCCATCAGCCAGCTGGCTTACGCCACCGAAAAGGTGGCAGTGGGCGATTTGACTACACGTGTGGAAACAACTGCTATAAATGAGGTGGGCACGCTAGCCGACAGTTTTAACCGGATGGTATCGGAGCTGAGCTATATACGAGCGCGAAACCAGCAACTACTCGATGAGCTAAAACAACTTAACGAAGATTTGGAGAAACGTGTCGAGCAGCGGACCGAAGAATTGAAAATAGCTAGGGATCAAGCCGACGCTGCCAACCGGGCCAAATCCGGCTTCGTGGCTAATTTGTCACACGAGTTGCGCACACCGCTTACCTCCATCACCGGCTTCTCCGAGGCACTCCGAGAGAAGTACTTTGGTGAACTCAACAAGAAGCAAGCTGACTATGTTAAATACATCCAGGACAACTCTCAACATATGCTCTCCCTGATTAATCAGATCGTTGATCTAGAAAAGATTGAAACCGGTAAGACAGAGATAGAAATATCCAATGTAGGAATAAGAAAGCTGTTAGAAAACAGCATGTCAATGATTGAAGATAAAGCGGCCGACCACCATATAACGATGGGTTGTCAATTGGCACCGGAGATTGACGATCTGGAGATACGCGCTGATAAACTCAAACTGCAGCAGGTAGTCATCAACCTGCTCTCCAATGCCATCATGTTCACGCCGGACGGCGGCCGCGTCATAGTGAGAGCAAAGCTAGCAGACAAGCAATTGATTGTTGAGATGGAGGATACCGGCGTTGGTATTGCGCCGGAGAATCAGCAGAAGGTTTTTGAGGATTTCTTCCAGGTGAAAAGTGATATTAAGGACAAGACGCCGGGCCTTGGTCTGGGGCTAGGTTTGAGTCGTAGGCTGATTGAGATGCATGGCGGTAGGATATGGGTAGAAAGCGAAGGCGAAGGTAGAGGTAGCCGGTTTATTTTCACAATACCCCCTAGCGAGCGGTAGATACCGTGTCAGCTATTCATAACATAAGGTATGGGAAGATAGTCATAATAAGTTATTAGAGATTACATTTATGAAACCCAAGATATTAGTCGTTGATGACGATGTTCGTACGCTGCGGGTGATGGAAGCGATGCTGGTCTCAGCCGGCTACCGGGTCATCCTGGCAGAAAACGGTACTGAGGCGATTACCAAAGCCATAGAGAGTTCTCCGGATGTCATCCTACTCGATGTTATGATGCCTAAAATGGACGGTTTTGAAGTTGCGAAGAGGCTCCAAGCCATTATACAGACACAAAACATACCCATTGTTATGGTTACGGCTCTCGGTGAGGTCAAGGACCGGGTAAAGGCGCTGGAAATGGGTGCCGATGACTTCCTTACCAAGCCGGTAGACAAGAAGGAGTTACTCATCAGGGTAAAAACTCTGGTTGAGAAATCCGAAAGAATTAAGCAGCTAATAGTAGTGAAGAAAAGGCCACTAGCCCCAATAGTCAGTGTTATTATTGCCGTCATTGTGGCCGTAGTCTCCACTATTTTAATCGTCACAAATGAACCAGTAACAGTCGTACGTGAGGTCATCAAGGAAGTACTAATAGAAGTACCAATAGTTGAGAAGCAAATTGAGTATCGTGATGTCGTACGTGAGGTCGTCAAAGAGATAACGGTTGAGAAGCCAAGAGAGCTGAAGGAGTTCTCTTCACAGGAAGACCTTGAGAAATGGCTAGCTGAGGACGACACGGAAACAACCGTTTTCTTTTTTGTTGTAGACGATGGCACTGAAGTATCGAGTGACGAATACGATTGCGATGATTTCGCGCTAGCATTACAGCGGAGAGCAAGCAAGGATGGTTTTCTGATGTCGGTTACCATAACCCAGAAGAATAATCAGCCTCACATGATCAACCTGGCTACCATAGGCAATGACGTCTACTACATTGAACCACAGACCGATGAAGTATGGTTCTACAGCCATCTTGATTAACTGTAAGTTGTTCTGTTAATTCAGAGGGAATATTAATTCCTAGTCAAACCTATAACACGCAAGTAGAGGATGCTACTATATTAACTAAACCTTTGAAATAGTACTGCTATGCCTGAAATGCTGGTATAAAGAGAAGTGCACCCTTTTATGATTCATCTGTTGGTGCCGTCTCCTCTATTTCTTCTTAATCTTTGGCTCCCTTCAGTCTTTTGCAATGGAGGTACCTGACCTCGTGATTCTGTATATAATGATGCCCAAGACAGATGGTCCTGAAAGTCTACATCCCTTTTTAGTATTAAAGATAAACTATGTCTTCCCATAATGCCAATAGTCTAATCTTACATGTGAACCATGTGAACTTAGTATGTTTCTTTACTAAGATGAGGAGCGGAGTCGCTTCGGTGATGCCTACACCTGCCTTGTGGAGACCAACGGTCAGATCTCTGAGTCCGTTCATCATGTCGGTCACGTGTTCAAACTGGGGGAATTCTCCGGCTCTGAGTACCTCCACTATTGCTGCCACACTTCCTTTTGCTACGCCTGTCTTCTCCACAATGTCATCGTAGGGAAGGCCTTCGAAGTAGAGCCTGACTACTTCAAGACTTTTGCTTAGTGGTAGCTCTCTTGCCATTGCTTTCTCCCTCCTTACTCTCCTGGGGGCACTCCCTACGCTCTAACTCTCGTGCATCTCTGTGGAGAAGAGTTTCCTTACTCTAACTTCACTCCTTGCAGCCACATAAGTCTGAGACTGACATAAAAGCCGACTGACTGTGCATTTGGAGTCCATACCATAGGGCCAATTCGTTGTCCCTTTTAGCCTCATCAGGCCAGGTCTAGCCTGGCGACTGGGAGCTAACAGCTCCCAGTTTCGGCTTGCAGAATAGAGGGAGGGAAATGATTAGTCATAACATAGATTACATCTGGTGGCCGCTATCTCCAGCCATTTCCTGCCCTCCGCCTTCAGTATACTTGGCAGGGTCCCCATCAAAGGCCTTCTTGCAGCCAGGTGCGCAGAAGTAATAGGTTTTACCATTGTACTCCGAAGTAGCGGCTGCCGAACTTTCGTCTACTTCCATGCCGCAAACTGGGTCTTTAGCCATTTTGTCGCCTCCTTTCTAGTTCTCATCTCTAGAATCTTGTTGTCAAATTTTATAGCCCTCAGTTGCCTGCTTCCTATCTCAACGTCCATCACCTCCAATGACCTGCTAGAACGTTATCGCTTGATGGCTTTTCGTATGGTCGTCATTAGCTCCTTGATGTATTCGTCGCTGTGTTGTTCTCGAAAGGCGTCAGCAACACAGCCTTCAATATGGCTTTGTAAAATAAGTAGACCTACCTCATCTGCTGCTGAGGCGAGCGCGGTTAACTGTTGGACGATATCAATACAATAGCGGTCATCGTCAATCATCCGTTGAATGCCCTTGGCTTGTCCTTCAATTCTTTTCATCCTGGTAATTAAGAAATCCTTTTCTTTTCTATAATTATGATGTTGATGTTCAGCAACAGTTCCTGTATTTGGCATTTAAATTCCTCCTTTATAGGACTGGTTAGCCGAACAATACGATACTATATAGTAGTATACTGTATAGTATCGTATATTGCAAACCTATTGACGGGCATTGAAAGTAATGTTGAGTAATATATCACTATTTATATCAGAAATTCCCCGCTAGCTAACTATCTCGTGGCTATCTAAGCTGTTCTCAAGATAACAATTCATCTTGTATATTTTATTGAAGCCAGATTTAGTAAACTTACGCCGTGGGCTTTGGGCAAGACACGAGCAGTTGTTGCAGAGCAGGGATAAGTTGCTTCTTCTCAAAGAAAAGTTCGGGAACTGTTCCCTAAGGCCCACCATATTCTGCTGCCATCTATACTGTCGTTATTGCACACTTTTTAAGAGGCTGGTTTTGTTTCTTGCAAAGAGGCTCTCTTTAGTGTATAATGCTTATAGTTCAAGTTTAGGTTATTACAAGCATCTTAGAAGCCACTCACTCGGATTTATCTTAAGTATTGGATGACCCGAACTCTAACTAAATTTTAAAGAGAGGAGGTCATCCAATGAGTTTTCAGGACAAGTCCCTTCAATGCTCTGATTGCGGTACTACATTTACCTTCAGCGCTGAGGAACAGGAGTTCTTCCAGTCCAAAGGCTACACTAATGAGCCCAAGCGCTGTCCGGAATGTCGCCAGGCAAGGAAGTCGGAACGCTACGGCAACAGCAGTTACGGAGCCCCGCGCCAGATGTTCCCCGCAACCTGCGCCGAGTGTGGCAAAAACACCGAAGTTCCTTTTGAACCTCGCGGTGATAGGCCAGTTTACTGCAGCGATTGCTACCGAAAAGTCAGACCGAGTAGATAAATTGATTTGAGAAAGTAGACATACACGGGCTGGAGATATCCGGCCTGTGTGTTTCTACGTAATATGTTGAGGTGTTATACCATTGGAAGTTAGGCTACATGAAGGTGAATCACAAGATTCCCTATTGCGTCGGTTTCAAAGGATGGCTCAGACAAGTGGAATTCTGCGTGAGGTGAAAGCTCATAGCCACTTCATATCCAAGAGAGACGCTGCCCGAATTAAAGCAAAAAATAACGCCCGGCGGAGACGACGCCAGGGTAATACTTGAGTTCGCCGGAAAGTAAATAATGGGTCACTGCTTATGCT
>SDBT01007243.1_pt1 | contig 18287 bp, 17 predicted proteins | sample 2277101 | NCBI WGS metagenome assembly SDBT01 (sample SAMN10404973, study PRJNA504765) | marine sediment metagenome | isolation source: marine sediment core GS10_PC15, 103 cmbsf | place: Arctic Ocean: Southern Knipovich Ridge | collected 2010
TCCTTGTTTAAGTTTATGAAAACTAACGCAACTAACTGTAAGGTTTGCCAATGCCAAGTGGCTGGTTTTAGACCTTCTGAAACCAGCTGGCTTTGCCATACAAGCCCAGCTGAAAAAGAATCTCCAATAACCAACACATCAGCTTCTTCAATGGAAAAACTCTTCATGCGTTCTACTGGAACGAGCGGTTGTTGCATATTCCATCCAAAATCCTCTTCTAATAAATATCCCAATCTGGTCAAATCTCCATTCAGTGGCTCAAACCAAGTTTCCATACTCCATATCAACCACGCCAAGAAGAAAAATGGACATGCCAGAATTAAGCTGTATTTTTTAAAGCTAAGCGAATATATGTGATATTTCATGTCGATTTATAAAAACTAAATCTTTAAGAACCAATCAGAACTGGAAATACAAGAATGCTGATTGCTTGTGTAAGTTAATAATGACAAGAAAACCAATCATCATCATCATAAACACCCCTAATAAAGATGATTGCCAAACTAAACCAGTCTGCTTTTCCCCTGGTTTATTAGGCGGATCCAAAACAGTCTCAAAGTTAGCCATTATTTGTTGAACGTTTGGCAACATAAAAACTACAAACATTCCAGGAACAAGTATCTTGATGGCTCTGAAAGCATCTAGGTTGGTTAAATGCATAGCCCCAAAAAACTCTGCGCCGTAGTTTCTCATGATGGATGCAAGACCAGTGTTTCCCAAGCCTTTTGAAAAGGTTATACCGTTTAATCCCAACATTCCTCTCAACAAATCGACTGCTGTAGAAAAGTTCTCAGCACGGAAGAATACCCATCCAACTACGACCGCTAAAAAAGTTAGTATCCCTGCACCTAAATTTCCCCATCTACCTATCCCAGTCCAACTCATGCGCTGCTTTAAACTCCGCCAAGCATAGTTCACCATTAAGTACAATCCATGTAATCCACCCCAAACAACAAATGTCCAACCCGCACCATGCCATAGACCACCCAGCAACATTGTAATCATCAAGTTCAAATACCGACGAGAATTACCCTTGCGGTTACCACCAAGCGGGATATATAAATAATCGCGTAAAAATCGTGACAATGTCATGTGCCAACGTCGCCAGAATTCAATAATACTTGTTGATTTGTAGGGCGAATTAAAATTCATTGGCAGTCGAACATTAAACATTAGTGATAGGCCAATTGCCATATCCGTATAGCCTGAGAAGTCGAAATACAACTGTAGTGTGTAAGCTAGCGCCCCTATCCACGCCTCGAAAAACATCGGATGTCCACCTGCACCAACAGCATTAAAAATAGGAGTGGCAAATTCGCCTAAAGGATCGGCAACTAAAACCTTTTTGGCTAGACCTAAAATGAAAATTGTTAGACCTACAGCGATATTTTCCCAATGAATACGATAAGCACTCGATCCTGAAAACTGTGGCATCATTTCCTTGTGATGCAACACTGGGCCGGCAATTAGATGGGGGAAATATGTAACGAACAGAGTATAGCGAACAAAGTTAGGCTCCTTCACCTTACCCTGATATGCATCTACCAAAAAGGTGATCTGAGTAAATGTAAAGAACGAGATGCCTAGTGGCAGAATGATATTGCCTATGTCCCATTGTGAACCCGCAACACTGTTTAAACTTTCGATGAAAAAATTAGCGTATTTATAGTAGCTAAGCAAAAGCAGGTTGAAGACAATGGCAACACTGAGGAGTTGTTTTTTGCGTATTTCATTATGTTGCAAACCAGCCTTGGTGATCCATAATCCGAAAGTATAGTTGCACACAATAGAGCTTAATAGCAGCCCGACATAGGCCAGATTCCAGTAGCCATAGAAAAACAGTGATGCTAACGCTAACCAGCCTGCGGCATAAACTTGGCTTACACGCGACAACCAGAAAAATCCCAGTAGAACGACTGGCAGAAATAAGAAGATAAAGACGTAGGAATTAAATAGCATTTAGAGCATTACTTGAACGAAATCCAATACAAAGCTGTATAAGTCCATCAAAAAAGTATCGAGACCTCTTGTAATTCATCTTCAAAGAAAATGAAAAATATAGGCTTTTAAGACTATTTGGAAAGTAATTTCGCTGTACCATTTTGCGTTGCGGAACCCCCTCCCCACAAAAGTATCTTGACTCCTCGTGCACGACCCAGTAGTACAAGGGATGCGCGTAGCAATCGTGGAGCATCGGGCAGTATCCATATATCGGAAATACGTTTATCCAAGCGTAGCCAGCCACGCAACAACATAAGCCTTACTGTCACCGACAGGTTAGCAGAACTGTTTAGCATATGAAGGCAAAAAAGATGAGTGGAAGGCTCAGACGTAAGCCAATGAACACCGCCCCCCTCTCGAAAAACGTTCTCGACCGCGTTGAGGAGATTTGATGGGAAATCAGCTAATAAGCAACTACCAGTGAGGAGCAGGATGTTGCGCTGTGCATTTGGATAACGTGAAAAGTAGAGGGTGCGGCTACGACGCTTCAGCGCCCGGTAGGCCCAGCTGCGACCAAACGACCCACCACCCTTGTGATAGATAAGAGTATCTGGATGCACACCCATACGCCAGTTTTGCTGGTCAATCCGACGGCCTAAATCTATATCCTCGTAGTAACCTCGGCCAAATGCTGGATCGAAACCACCAACTTCTTGGAAAACACTACGTCGGATCAAAAACGCATAACCCGCAAGACGATGCGTGAGAATATAACCACCTGGTTGGCGTATATGCTGGTTAAGATTATAGTCGGCATAACCGTTGCCAGCGGGAATTATTACCGCAAGTTTCGAATCAACTACAAACGCTGCACACATTGGCGGCAGGAAATCCTCACTTACCTCGGTATCTGAGTTAAGTACCAGCACATAGGACGCATCCGAACGGCCAATTGCCTCATTCACAGAAGTGCCAAAGCCCTGATTCTTCTGTGAATGATGAACATGGACGCATTCATATGGTAGATTATCAAGCATCTCCCGAGTCTCGATGCCAGACGCATCATCCTGGATATAAATATGTGCTATAGACTTACCAAGGCAGGATACGACGGAATCAATGCAACGTCGTGTCAGAACAGGCGCGTTGTAGACCGGGATTACAACATCGACGGACGGTACTGCCATCTCACTCATACAGCTCAATAATATCCCTAAAGAATCTCTGAATAACCAAAGTAATTATGCCAAAGTGACTATCAGGATGCGCTCACTTAGGTAAGTTCGATCTATACAGATCTTGTTGCCCGCACTTGTTCTTCTAGCAAGGCGACATAACGAGGTAACACATCTGGCCCGATTACATCGATCATTTCCTTCAGGAAGCGCTGACGATGTTCTTCTATGTAAAAAGAACCACAGCCATTTGAAAGAAATCCATCAATCTTTTTGTACACGTCATCTCTACACCTCAATTCAGTCTCAGGCATAAAATCAGCTATTGTCGATCGGCCCGCATGTAGGTAATCAGCTGCTAACACGGGTTTGTTTATCTTGACTGCTTCAAACGCAACTGAAGTCGCAATGTCGATAATAACATCTGCCCAATTCAATAGATGAGCAGAATGAACATTAGCACCTGCTATACTCACGTTTGGCAGGCGCAAAAGAATAGCATCCTTTGTCAATGATTGTTTCCAGCCACTGCGGGTATGTGGTTTGATCACTATCATAACCCCCGTGAAAGAGGCGATCATCTGTACCACTTCGCGAACTTCCTCCCAAAATGTCGTAAAGTTACTTTTTCTTAAAAAGATCGCCACTTTAAGTTTGTTGTCTGATCGGGTTAGTGGTGAAGGGGGTAATAATTCAGCCAACTTTGTCAGCCATTCGTCACAGTAGCGTGGTGAACCCAGCACAGCTATCGCCTGGCTATCTAGGAAAGGACGAAAGCGTCCAGCACACAATTCGTTTGGAACGACAAGCTTATCAAACATCCGCGCAGCGGCAAATGTATTATCTGGCTTGAGGCTCCATTCACGGTGTCGTATCAATTGATTGGCGTGGGGACTATCACCATGAGGCAACGATACCGTACGAAAACCCTTTGCGCGTGCCATTGATATCACCGTTTCGACCCATTCAACGCTAATAACCGAATTTCTCTCGATCCAGTCAAATGCTACTACACCCTCATTAGCTCCTTCAAAACCATGCACCAATAGGCGCTTGCTAGTAAGTCGCCAGGTAGACTCACGATTTTTAACATCATAAATTTGAGCCAATACACTGACAAGGGGACCTATGAACGATCGACGCAAGCTACCGGACAACAATAGCATTTGTATACGCCATCTTATAAATTCGAGTGGTGGCAACAACTCACGAATATGATTTACTCTTACGCCATCAAACTTACTCAGAAATTCGATACGAAAATCTTTTCGAAACTTGGCATTACCAATCAGAACGACATCGCAGTTATGGCCAGAATCGACCCATTTATATATGACGGGGGTGATGTGATCGATATCGTTATAATGGCGAAGGAAAAAAAGGGCTTTCATGCTCATGCACTCATTCTTACTACCTTATTGATAAGCATTATGTCTATCATTTAATGGAATATTCTAGATATGTAGAGGTTGTGGAAACGCGCAAAATTGTACACTGGCAGGTGTTCAATTACCAGCTTAGATATCTCAGCCTCTCGCAGAGAATTCCCTCTGGTGGTAGGATTAGATTCAAATCACAAACTTTTAATAAAAATACAAGATCTAGATCCTAGTATATTAATTTGGTTAAACAACTAACAATCAACAAATAAAAAATCAAGATAAACAAACCCCAATAAACTAAAAATTACTTATGAAAACAATTGCCGTAATTCCGGCACGTATGGATTCATCGCGTTTTCCCGGAAAACCGATCGCAATGCTACTAGGCCGTACCATGCTTGAACATATCTACAAACGCGTCATTCTGAGTAACTCTCTTGATGCCACTTACATTGCTACTTGTGACGAAGAAATTAGACAGGTGGCACAAGATTTTGGCGCGCCTGTAATTATGACTGCTAATAGCCATGAACGAGCAAGTGACCGGGTAGCCGAAGCAGTTGCAGAAATCGATGCAGAGCTCATTGTCATGGTACAAGGTGACGAACCGATGACACACCCAAAAATGATCGACACTGCGGTAGCACCATTCAGAGATGATTTGCAACTAAACTGTGTAAACCTTGTGCGCAGTATCGATAACGAAGCTGATTTCTACAATATCAACACTATCAAGGTAATAATGAATCAACAGGGTGATGCGCTTTATATGTCACGACAACCAATTCCAACCATAGATAAATTAGGTTTTATGCAGACACCTACCTATAAACAAGTATGCATCATTCCTTTTCGGCGCACTACTTTGTTTGATTACACTCGTTTGCCTCCAACGCCACTTGAACAACTAGAATCTGTAGACATGCTACGATTACTAGAGCATGGCTACCGTGTAAAGATGGTAAAAACCGAGTTTGACACCCAGGCAGTCGATACAAAGGCCGACTTGGCACGTGTAGCTAAATTGATGGAGTCGGATCCCTTACTAGCCTCTTATTGAAATCAGGTATCCTCACAATCGGTAATTCTAGCAGCTTATAAAGGAGCGCCCATGCAATTGAAATTAAAACTAGCTCAAGCTGAGTTAACCCTTGGATCATGGATCACATTGGGTCACCCGGCAATCGCCGAAATTATGGCTGCTGCTGGGTTTGACTGGCTTGTTCTGGATATGGAGCACAGTGTCTTAGAGCTAAGTGAAGTTCAAACGCTGATCCAAGTACTCGATGGGCAACAGTGCCCTGCCATTATACGACTGACTTCAAACCATCCCGACCAGATTAAACGGGTTATGGATGCAGGAGCCACTGGTGTGATGGTACCTATGGTCAAGTCTGCTGCTGATGCCAAAGCGGCGGTACAAGCAGTTTATTACCCTCCTCGCGGCCAACGTGGTATCGGGCTTGCTCGCGCCCAAGGTTATGGAGCGCGGTTCCAAGAATACCGGCGCTGGCTAGAGGAAAATGCTGTAATTGTAGCAATGATCGAACATATAGATGCAGTTAATGCCATTGATTCAATTCTTTCTGTTGACGGGATTGATGCCTATATCATAGGTCCTTACGATTTATCTGGTTCAATGGGCCGGATAAGCGAATTCAATCACCCTGAGGTACTTTCAGCAATTGAGCGGGTATTGGAAACAGGAAAACGGCTGGGTAAGCCAGGAGGCATCCATGTGGTGGAACCAGACCAAAATGAGCTGCGGCAGCGAATTAATGCTGGCTTTAGCTTTATTGGTTATGGTCTGGATATCCGAATCCTTGATACACTCTGCCGCAGCCATATACAAAGTATAAGAGCAGAACTATGAGCAAACTTGTTATTTCTACTTCTTCGTTTGATGTAGACAATAACCCTCATCTTCAGCATTTAGTAAAAGCTGGGATGAATATTGTTGGAAATAGTTTTAAACGTAAACTCACAGAAGATGAAATTATCGAACTCCTGGGACAAGACACTGTTGGAATGATCGCTGGTATCGAGCCGCTGACAGAACGCGTTTTTATGTCTGCCAAAGGCTTGAAAGCGATATCGCGCTGTGGAGCCGGTTTGGATAATGTTGACCTCACCGCAGCAAAGCGCCAGGACATCACCGTTTTTAATACGCCGGAAGCTCCAGCTCAAGCGGTAGCCGAGCTCACAATGGGCTTGATATTAGCTGCTTTGAGACGAATCTGTCAGGTTGATCAACTGCTACGTGCAGATAGGTGGTCACGGATGCAAGGGCAACTTCTTGCTGCTCAGCTGGTAGGTATCATTGGCTTGGGACATATTGGTCGACGGGTTGCCAAGTTGTGTCAAGCTTTTGATGCTAGGGTAGTCGCCCATGATCCCTATATAGATCCAACATCGCATGAAGTAGAATTGGTACCATTAAAAAAATTGTTAGCTGAGGCGGATGTCATTAGCCTGCATCTGCCTTATGGAGCTAACACTCACCACCTACTGGATGCGAAAGCGTTTGCGCGTATGAAGCCAGGCTCTATTATAATCAATGCTGCTCGGGGCGGCCTTATCGACGAAATCGCGCTGGATGAAGCCTTGATTTCTGGACATTTGGGCATGGCTGCACTCGATGTTTTTGAGCAAGAGCCTTACCGTGGACCACTGATCAAAAATGACAAGATAATTCTGACTTCGCATATTGGTTCCCTTGCCAGAGAGTCACGCATGCGTATGGAAATTGAAGCTGCAGAAAATCTGCTAGAGGAGTTGATTAAAATTGGTTTAGTAAAAAGTGAAGTGAAAAATGCCTAATGAAATTGCAATTGTGTTTGGTGCTAGTGGTTTTCTTGGTAGTCATGTAGTCGAAGCACTTTCCGCTGAAGGCTACAGAGTGCGTTTGTTCGATCGCTCTCCGTCACCCTACCGACAGCCTGATCAAGAAATGATCCTTGGTGACATTATGAATCTTGAAGAAGTAACAAAGGCTGCAAAGGGTGCTGCTGTAGTCTACAATTTTGCTGCGATCGCCGATATCGATGAAGCTCATGAGAAACCACTGGCTACTGCTGCTGTCAATATTCTGGGCAATATGAACGTGCTGGAAGCTGCTCGACTTGCCGGTGCACGCCGTTTTATCTTCGCGAGTAGTGTATACGTATACTCCAAATCTGGTTCCTTCTATCGTGCGAGTAAACAAGCAGCAGAGCGCTTCATTGAAACCTATCATGAGTGCTACGGATTAGACTACAGCATTCTACGCTATGGCTCTCTGTATGGTAGGCGTACCGATACACGTAATGGTATCTACCGGATGCTACACGAAGCAGTAGAGAAGCACTCGATCACCTACCAGGGTAGTGGTGAAGCTATTCGCGAATATATTCATGTTGAGGATGCCGCACGTATGAGCGTGCAGGTACTAGCACCGGAATTCGCTAATCGCCATCTGATCCTTACTGGTCAAGAACGCATGCGCATCAAGGATGTTATGACGATGATTTCGGAAATTATGCCGTGGCCAGTAGAACTACATTTTGACGAAGCTAATGCGGTACATCATTATGAGGTGACTCCTTATGCGTTTCAGCCGCGTATTGGCCGTAAATTAGTGCTCAACGAACATGTCGATCTGGGTCAAGGTCTGCTGGACTGTCTTAGGGAAATTTACAAAGAGTTTCATCACTCCGACATAAATGATAATGCTACTCCGGCTGCAACCGACAACAAAGCATGAGGGTAACAGATTGGCAGGCTATCATCTTTGACTTTGACGGAGTATTGGTCGAATCGGGAGATATTAAAACACGAGCCTTTGCCGATCTTTATCAATCCTATGGAGAAACGGTAGTAAATAAAGTGGTGCGTTATCACAGTCTGAACGGTGGTTTGTCACGCTACCAAAAATTTCGGTATTTCCAACAACATTTTTTGGAAATGCCTCCACTGACTCAAGATGAAGAACAAGAACTCGATAGACGCTTCTCCAAACTGGTAGTTGAAGCTGTAATTACGAGTGAACCAGTACCTGGCGCTAACGAATTAATACATAAGGTTTCCACTAGAATACCGTTATTTATTGCCTCAGGTACACCTGAAATAGAACTGAATATAATCGTTACTCGTCGTGGATTGGAGCCTTATTTCACCGAAGTACGTGGTTCGCCAAAATCAAAACAGACTCTGATTGCAGAGATACTATCTACTCATAGTCTTACACCTACACGTGTGCTGATGATTGGCGACGCGCACATTGATTACCAAAGCGCGCAGACTAACAATGTTGCTTTCTTAGGACGCGTGCGTACTGGAGATAAAAACCCATTTCCAGAACAAGTTAACACGGTATCCGATTTGAATACATTACTAACTTGAAGCAGCATTGTTAATGCAAATACAGATTTATTGGCTACTAATTCCCCTGGTCATACCACCCCAGTATTGAACTTACTAAGAGGGGTATGGCTAATAACACTGAAAAAACCACATGCTGCATCATTAGCTGTCTAGTATGGCACATGTACTCTTTGTAAATCTTCTGTAGCGGCTCGAATTATCTAAACACGGAATTAATTAATATTTATAATATTATCTAAGAATTATTCAGTATTAATTTTCGCACTGCACTAACGAGCTACATCTATGATCTCTAAAATATATTTATTCTTAAAAGAATTTTGGTCAGGTTTTCTATTAACTCTTTATAGAATAAAAGGCGGCTTTACAGAAGTAAGCGTTAGAGGGCAATCAATACGTATTGCAGTAGATAATTGGCGAACCCTTAAACGAGCAAAAACTTATTCTGTTAAAGAACCGGATACATTAGATTGGCTCGATAGCTTTGAACCTGATTCATGTTATTTTGATCTGGGTGCAAACATCGGTCAATATTCTCTGTATCCCGTCAAAAAACATGGTAAAAAAATTCATGTGTTTGCTTTTGAGCCTCAGAGCATAAATTATTATTTGCTTAATAAAAATATATACCTAAATAAACTTGAAAATAATATTACGTCCTATTGTGTTGCCGTATCTGGAAATAGTGAATTTTCTAAACTGTATATTCCTAAATTTATTCCCGGTGGAAACCGTTCACAATTTGGAAAAGAAAATCTTAAAAACATGAAGATTTCAGCCAATCATATACAGGGCATGTTTGGAGTAACGCTGGATGACTTGTGCGCGGTGTGGCATTTCCCATTTCCCAATTATATTAAGATTGATGTTGATGGCATAGAAGTCTCTATTATTAAAGGCGCAAAGAATGTGCTAAGCAATCATGCTATTAGGTCTGTTATCGTAGAATTAGGAACTGAGGAAGAACAACAAGAGGCAGTAAATCTGATGGCGCAGGCAGGCCTAAGAGTAAAGTCTAAAACAACAAAAAATTGGGGAGAGACTTGTTTCGTATTTGAAAGAAATTAATCTGACAACAAAGAATACAGTTCTTGAACTTAAATATATTCCAGTTAGATAGTCAAAATTTCACCTCCTTTTTATCTAAAACATATACTGGGATCTTATATATCGCCTGAACGCACATGGCAAAATAAAGTCACTTATTGTTATCGTAATACACCGCGTCGCAATAGTTTCCAAAAAACTTTATAGCCCCATAATACTGGATGACGGCGCAGTTTTGGAGTAACTTCAATACGAATCCCAGTGTGACGTTCGATCTTCCATGCGGCATAATCAATACAGTCCCGGAAGGTAAATGTCGCCTTTATCAGCCGAAGCACGGAAAGAACCCGTCCCTGCCAACGACGCAAGCGCCAACGCCTCAAAGAATTTCGGCGCTCAGCCTCATCAGTTAAGCATCGGTAGTGGACTTGTCCTTGATGCTCCTCCGGCAATTTCTCAAGTATTCCCACCAGAGAAGGCAAAGCATATTCGGTCAGCTTTATGTAATCATCCAAATTGAGTTTAGCAAGCTGACAAGCACGCGATTCCTGCTCAGGCCTAAGTTCAGCCGCATAGGTGAGAGTCAAACCCCTGACCCATATTTCTTCCACAGTTATTACACGCGGGCCCAACACCGAAATAGTAGGGGTAAGAAATGCAACTACTGCATGCGCTAATGAATAGTAAACACGCTGGCGAATAGCTTCATTTCGAACATACAATAACCGCACAGGTTGAGCAAAACGTGCCCATAGGTACGAATGAAACCAATATCGGTTTCCTTTCTCGAAGTCTGCTATTGAAATAACTGCATATTTAGCACGAAATGTTTTCTCCTGCCTAGATACCTCAAGATAAAACACATTCGGCGGTAACCATGCATTGAAATAGCGCAAGTAATGTTCTTGGTAAGCATTGCTATAGTCGTCCACCACGGTATAAAAATCAACTACCCCATCGCCAATTTCATTGGAATGCAAACAAGATCCATAAAGAATAATGGCATCTAGTGATGACTCAAAACGTGATTTCAGTTCTTCAACAAAGATTGAAAAATCTTCCGACACATCCCTTGATCCTATAGATGCGACTTCGGAAACTAAGCTATCCGGGATCTTTCTATCCAATGTTGATACATGATCTGTCATTGATACAAGTCCGTGGAATCCGTTTGTGTACTACCAAGTCAGGAAAGTGATAGGGCCAGCTGCCGAAATCTTTAATGGCCCGTTCTGACTTGCTGCTCGGTAAGATTCACCGTCAACAATATAATCGTCATCTATCGCTAGCTCCAGCGTACTGCTGTTGTGACTATGATAACCGTCATGCTCCTTGAGAGTCGCACCTTTTCCTGAAATTATTGAAGGTATCGATCGTAAAAGATTTTTCTGACGCTGCTCGATAAATGTAACATGAATCGGTTCCTGCTCCTGTCCCCAGTACGGATGCATATTAAATAGCAAGCGATCAAGCGTGCTGGCAAACAAAATCAATTGGGCACCATTGCAAGTCTTTTCACCTACCTTGATCGTTGTCGTCTGTGCTGGCGACCATGCCCCTTTGCGGCACCCAAGAATCAATCCAACAATATAACCAAACATGATTAAGCCTGAATAAACTTCTCCAGTGATTCCTATTTGCTTGATCCTGCTTCTGGAGAATATTACAGCACGAGCAATAATACCAACTCCGAAAAACATACCATACACTTTAGCAGAACCTGTTTGCTCTATACACAATACATGTCGTCGTACTAATGAGGGTAAAGTCCGTGTCAACAAGTATTTGCTTAAATTTCGTGCAGCGTCTTCTGGAACATCGTGACTAATTAAATCAAGCGCCGTCATATTGGTCGTGCCACCGGGTAATATTGCAAGAATCGGCCAATTTTCAAGAGGATGTGTTATAAACAAATGATTTAAAACTGCCTGTACAGTACCATCTCCACCTGCAATTACCAGCAAATCAATACCAGTAGCCATGAAATCGCTCACTGTTGCATTAAACTCATCAGCACTCGTAGCTTCTCGAATAATTACACCGGGAATTTCTTCCAACACATGCATTATTACGCCCTTACGCTTGCGAAATCGTCCACTTAGAGGGTTGAAAAGTAAACCAATTTTAGCCCCTCCCATTTGTATTTTTTTAATTCGTAACTCTTCTGTCATTTATACTAACCGGTGTTCGTGTAAAAATCCGTACTGCCAGCTCTCCTTCATCTCGGCTTTGGATGATTTCTTCAAACCACGACTTCAACGGGCCATAATGCCGTCTTTCACGCCAGCCAATAACTACTCTCATAACAAGAATAGCCGTAGAGAGTAGTTGCCATATAACTACCGACAAAAAGCCAAGTTCTGGTTGATTTATCAACCAACTACATGTCAACAATATCAGATTAGGGTTGCGCCGGGCAGTAATCAACCGGTTAAATGAATCGAACTTGCGCCAGATAAACATATCAAATGACCCTATCCAAAACTGGAATACCCCCTCACATACCCTGCCACCTATATAACCAATAAACATCAACCACATTAGTATTTGCAAGTCGGGTATCGATATTGATACTGCAGTTAAACCCACGCCCCATGCCATATACCAAAATGGCGGATGAATTATATCGAGACCATGATCGAGTACATCACCAAAGCGACTCGTAGTAACAGTCACCCTTGCCAATTTTCCATCCACGGTATCCAAGAAAGTCATGATCCATCCCATAACCAATCCTATACTGTAATTGCCATGCCAAAATGCAATCCCCGTCAACACAGCAAATACTAGACTAATTAGAGTGACATGATTGGGCTGCAAACCAATGCGCACACAAAGGTGAGTAAACCAAAATGCAGGCACAGGCCAGATCCATTTCGTAACTAAATCAGTTACACCCTTGTATGATCCGGCAAACAATTCTGATTCGAGAAGCTTGTAGTTAGAACTACTAATAAATAGCACGTAGGGCGCAGCTTTCTTCTTCAGATTCTTTTGCTGAAGCTCTAAATTTAAGTCATCTAGTGTGTAGCGAGAAAAAGTAGAGATAGTATGTCCACTACCTTCACCTAGAAAATCCGCAAGTACATTAGGTGCGCTGCCATCAGCAATGCAGATAGCAACCGTTTCGTCACTATCACTAACCAACATAAAATTCTTTCGCGTGTGGACTAATGCTGATAACACTCTCGCATCAAACAAATGATCCGCGCATAGGAACAAAACCTGCGCCCCCTCTGGAACAATGCTAAGGTCATCAACCAGGGTAACCTGATTCTTGAAAACCTTTAACATACGTTGCAAACGTTCTCGACCACTTAGATCCCAAACGTCAATCTCACTATTACCAATGATATAAATAAAAATCGCCATTTCCAGGTTTTAAATTATTTTTAGATATTATCTTGGCTTGAAATCATGAAATATGGTTCTGCAACACATTCAATAATATCTATTTAGTTAAAAAGGACCACGCAGATTACATTATCTGCGACATTACTACCACAACAACAAGTCATCCAAAAATAAATTTTTGTGCTTTATAGTCCTACCAAAGGATACTGGGCAAACAACTAAGGAATCCTACGTAACCAAAAATTAGCTAAGACGATCAGCGCTAATCCTGGGAATAGAGCGGTCAGAGCTGGGTTCAAATGTAACAACAGGCCAGCGTTTGCTATAATCTGATCAAGTAAATAGACACAAATGCCGGCCATGGCTGCAAGCACCAACTTGTTGGCCATACCAGTTCTAGTAGATCCTAGAACAAAAGGTATGGAAAGGAGCAACATTGCAATAGTTGTGAAGCCCCCTCCAGCTTTTCGCCACAAAGCAAGTGCATATGCATCCGCTTCTTGGCCTGTAGTTCGTAAGAAACGTACATGTTGAAATAATTCAAGAGGTGACAGACTCTCCGGTGTTTTATTTAAAGTCGAGATATCGCTTGGATTTAGGAATGATTTCCAACTCATCGAACTAGTGCTTACAGATACAATTTGATTCTCTGTAAACGTCTTAGTAATGACTTCCCTTAATTCCCACAAATTGTCATCAATGATGTCGGCATATTTTGCATAGGTATAAGTTAGCAGAGCACCGTTGTCATCAAAATGTAACACCTCTACATTTATCACCCTCTTATCATTTAGCATCTCACCAATACGTAATATATTTTTTTCGTTTCGTGTCCAAATACCAAGATTTTTACCAAGATGTACGCTCTGCTCAAGCACTACAGCTCGTTGTAAAAGGGCCTTCTGCTGAAATTGTGGTGCAACAAATTGTTCCAGTATGGCAATAAATAGTACAAAGATTAGGCCAACTACGAGTGGAGCCAAGCTTAAACGAGTGGGAGAAATACCCGCCACTCGTAATGCGGTAAGTTCTAAATTAATGGCTAATCGCCCTAATGCGATTACATTACCCAATAATGCAATAAATGGAGCAAGTTGAATTAACCTGCGTGGCAACATTAGCGCGGTGTGCAGGAAAGCATCTTTGACACGATATAGCTCTTTGCGCTCATATGACATTTTGCCCACATCATCGAGTTGACCTAACAAATCTAGGAAACCCATCAATGGCAAAAGTACCGCTGTAGCAATACACAGGCCAATAAAAACCTGAAAAGCAAGATATCGATTTATTATTAAGATCATCTAGACCGAAATAACCGTCTCCAGGAATCAGGGAAAAGCAAATTAAGTGAAATAATGAGCATGAAAATGTATAACCACCAAACTCCAGGTACGCTACCTATTATCCCCTGCTCCACCCACGTTTGGGCCAATCCGTTCAAAATGTAATAGATTGCAAAAACAAGAGCTGCAGCAAAAAAGACTCTCTCCCCCCCTTTTCGTTGAGGTGAAGTACGAGCAAATGGTATGGCAATCAGAGCTAGTAAAACTGTTGCTATAGGTCGAGAAAGACGCCATTGAAGTTCGGCAATTTCACGTGGCTGACTCGAGTTCATCAGCACCATGGTGGAGGCAGATTTTCGCTTGTAATCTAGCTCATTACCACTATCAGTGAAGTAGACTAGTTTTCCAAAATGAGTAACAGTATCTTTTGTTGAAGAGTGGGAGAGTCGATAAATATGGCCGTTGAATAAATGTATTTGGGGTCGATGACCTCGAGCTGGCTTTTGTTGTATCCCCTCCTGAGCGACCAGGATCTCCCTTCCGTTAATTCCATTAATGTAGTGAAATATTTGTCTCATCTGCTTACCAGATTCATCCTTAGAGTTAATATAAACTACTCTGCCACTTTTTTCGCTTCCATAGAAACGTCCAGCTTGGAAATTGTCTGTATTTAACTCAGCTTCTGCCTGCGCATTCAAAATATAATTCTCTTCATAAGCCCAAGGGCGAACAAACATAGAAAGTGCGCCACTGATAATCCCGACTGGAATTGCAACTAAAAGCACAGAATATATTATGCGCAGTTCGCTAATACCTGCAGAACGTAATACGTTAATTTCTTGGTCCTTATTCATTCTGCCAAGACCGATGATTACGGCAACATAGAGAGCGACTGGTACAAGCACTTCTAAGGCGATTAAAGTCTTAAGTAGTACTAACTTCAGCATGCCGGCAATACCAACCGATTCTGTCACAGCCCCCGCCAAAAAATTGGCACTGCTTAAAGCAGAAAATAGCCCGACCAGAATCGCCATAATCACCGTGAACGGCATCAATAGCTCACGTATGATATATTTCTCAATTATTTTCACAAACTCTCTCTTGCAAACCTTGGAATGCAATCATCTTACTACATGGGAAAACGCTACGAAGTTCCATTCTTATTAAAAGATAGGGGCATTGCTTCCTCCAAAATAGATTCTACAAGCACTATATCCTCCGCCTTATCTACATCGACACCAGCCTGAGCATAGGGGATGATAACTGCCCGTGATCTAACGCCGGCTTTAGCCGACACAGCGTTCAGCGCTTGATTAAGTGTTGATATCCTGAGTAGATATAACAAAATAGCCATTGGACCCAGTATCTCCCCAACTAATCGCCAAGGGTGTTTGCGCAAATCTTCTGCTCGTCTCCAGAATGAAACCAAATCACGACCATGGTGGTTAAGAAAAGTATAGAGGTTACAACCACAAAAGTTTCCATCACGAAGCCGTATTACGGTACGCCTAGTGCCTGGAAATTTAGCCATGACATTTTCATGTTTAACTAATCCCACAGTAGCATCACAATCTGCTTTACTAGACTCACGTAAAAAATACTGCACGATTTCAGGTGTCAATAAGGCATGGTCAGCCGTTGTTAATAATACTGGAACGCTCTCATCTATATGCTCAAGCCCCCTATTGGCACTGCGGCTGGGAGAATCAAGGTTGGGTACCCAGGTTATATCCCCACGTCCTATCCGTTGCTCCAATTCCGTACATCCAGGGAGCATGGATTCGGGTGGACCGCATAAAATAATCGATCTAATCATACCGCTTGCCTCAAGCGCATCTAGTACACGAATTATCATTGGTATTCCACAGATCGGTGTGAATGCTTTGCAGACCATACCTGATTTGATGGCAACAGGGTCGTTAGCCGTACGATCTGCAGCCAGTACCAGAGCGATAAATTTATCTATTTTTTTCACTTGAAATTTGAATTTGAAACACTAGATTGTCTCTCGAAAAATTTGATTACAACTTTTTTCCATAGATTCGATATCGCTTATACTCCTTACTACCAATGCTATTGAGCATTGTACGCATCGCTATATTATCCTCAAGTATCCAGGACAATTCAGCCTCTCGTATTCCCATGGCAAGCGGGCGTTGTCGTGGCGCATCAATCACCATGAAAGCTAGCGTTATACCCAAGGAAGTATTTCGGAATTGCTTACGCACACCCATCAACGGCACCCGGATCGAACTAAATTCACTGTCTTTAACATGCTTATACAAGTGGAACCAGTTGTTAGGGAAGAAATTTCCATTAAATTTAGCAAAGATCTCATTCAAATTTGGGATCGCCACCAAAAAAGCCGCTGGAACACCATCAACCTCAGCAATCCACATATATTCATCCCTCAGAAGTAAACGAAATACGCTTCCAAGCTCGGAAAATTCTGCCTCAGTAAATGGAATGAAGCCCCAGTTATCTGACCAAGCATCATTGAAAATATTACGTAATATCTCCATTTCTGCTTTAAATTGATTGCGGCGTATCATTCTCAGATGTATCCGACTAGAAAACTTCGCCAACAAAATACGCATGAATCGGGGAACCTTAAAGTCCAAATTCACCCAATACGCAAGCAGATCCTTCAACGGTTGATAACCTTGTTCTTCAAGTAAGCGCCCATACCATTTAGGCGAATGCGGCATCATGACCATTGGTGGTGTATCAAACCCGTCTACGAGGACACCGCACTCTTGATTGATAGAAAAATTAAACGGTCCGCTAACATACTTGGTGTTTCTCTCAGAAAGCCATGTCTCAGCAGTGTACGTAAGTGCTGCAAATACCTCTGTATCCTCCACGCTTTCTAGCAAGCCGAAATGACCAGTATCTGCACCATAGCGTTGACGATGGAGTTGATCTATTTGAGCACTAATCCTCCCAACCGGCAGATTACCCCGGTATGCAATCCATGCTTGCCATACTGCATGTTTAAAATATGGATTAAATTTGGAAAAGTGCAGACGTCTCTCGAGACGTAACGGCGGCACCCACATGGGATCATCTGAGTAAACGCGCCATGGAATATCAATGAATGTTCTTAATTCATGACGATTTGTAACTGGATGCACAGTAATCGCTGCTGTAATTGGTAGGCTAGATTTTTCATTCATGACATGAGGCGAATATAGAATTATTTAATTTTCGGGGTATTTATCATCAGATTCCCTACATAGCGGTTCAACTGTGCTTAGATAAAATTTTTCGATATAATCACAAAACATCATTGACAACATCAATAAGATCAATAAAATTTGTCTTTCAGCATATTAACTTACTGGGGGAGAGCACTATGAGCATGATGGCTGAATTCAAAGAGTTTGCAATAAAAGGGAATGCAGTCGACATGGCGGTTGGTATTGTCGTTTGGGCTGCATTTGGCAAAATCGTTTCTTCTTTTGTCAATGATGTAATCATGCCACCAATTGGGCTACTAATTGGGAGGTAGACTTTAACAAACTCGCTTTCACATTGAAGAAAGCATTGGGTGATGTCGCTGCTGTGGCTATTTCCTATGGTAAATTTATACAAATAGACCTTGATTTCTAATTATAGCATTGGTGATTTTTATGGTGATAAGAGCGATTGATTCACATAAACGAAAACAAGAGGAGGTTGTGCTGCCCCTCCCACCTGGTCCTTCAAAAGAAGAGGTCTTGCCTTCTGATATGCGAGAC
>SDBT01007244.1_pt1 | contig 18286 bp, 17 predicted proteins | sample 2277101 | NCBI WGS metagenome assembly SDBT01 (sample SAMN10404973, study PRJNA504765) | marine sediment metagenome | isolation source: marine sediment core GS10_PC15, 103 cmbsf | place: Arctic Ocean: Southern Knipovich Ridge | collected 2010
TACAGATATGTATTGCGTATATATACCTGTATGATGAACGGGTAAAATGACTGGATTCCAGCCTTCGCTGGAATGACAAATGACTTATCCGCTTTTTGATAACAGGCAAAGGTGAATAGTTACAGGAAATGAACGCGCCGGGATGGATAAAGATATTGTGAAGCATTCGACTTTTTCCGCGTCTCTGCGGTGAAAAAATTGGCAAATCATGGAAAGGGAAAAGATAATGCGACTTGCTATTTGCGGCATAAGGCATGAATCAAACAGCTTCTCGACGATGAAGACGGAACTTGAGAATTTTCGTGTCTCGCGCGGCGCGCAGGTGATACAGGATGACTTCTGGAAGTCGTTTGAGGATGTTGAGTGGGTTCCGACACTCGTGGCAGGGGCTTCACCACACGGATTGGTGAGCAAGGATGCCTATTTAAAGCTGAAAGAGGAGCTTATAAATCGGCTGCAGGGCGGTATGCCGGTTGATGGCGTTTATATGAGCCTTCATGGAGCCATGCACGTGGAAGAGATAGGAGATGGGGAAAGCGACCTGATAAAAAGTGTGCGTGAAGTGGCAGGCTCAGATGTTCCCATCGCTGGAAGCCTGGACCTCCACGCCAATGTGTCGCCTGCTCTTGCAGAATCCACAAATATCCTCACCGCCTATCGCACAGCGCCTCATGTGGATGGCGCCGAGACAAGAGAAAGAGCAGTGAAGCATCTGGTAAGATGCGTGAAAAACGGAAGCCGACCATCTAACGCCCTCATTAAGCTCCCGCTCCTTCTGCCGGGCGAGTATGCCGTTACAAAGACCGAGCCTGCCCGCTCATTTTACGCCCGGCTTCCGGAGATAGAATCGGAACAGGGCGTTTTAGATGCTTCCATTCTCATAGGATGCGCGTGGACAGATTCGCCCTACACCTCCGTCAGCGTTATCGTCGTAGGCGAGGAAGGCAGTCGAAATGCACACAAGTGCGCAGCCTCTCTAGCACGTGACATCTGGATTCGGCGGGAGGAGTTTGTGGCTGAGGTGGAAACGGCGTCAGTAGAGGAATCCATCAGGAAAGCCATGCAGTGGAAGGAGCGTCCTGTTGTCATATCCGATTCAGGGGACAACGTAACGGCAGGCGGAGCGGGAGATATACCCCTCTTTCTGGAGAAATTGCTGGACGCTGGAGCAACTGATGCCGTCGTCGCGGGTATCACAGACCCGGATGCTGTGACGTTGTGTGCTCAAGCAGGCGTCGGTTCTGAGATTACACTCAACATCGGTGGGAAGATGGACAAAGTCAATGGATCTCCGCTTGGAGTGACCGGAACCATTGAGCACATTGACGCGCCGTCACTTGCTGTACTGAAGATAGATGGCGTGAGGCTCATTCTGGCATCGGATCGGCGTGCATTCACCAGTTTACGCAGCTTCCAGAAGGCGAAGATAGACCCGCTGGAGCAGCAGATCATAGTGATAAAAATGGGACTTCTCATAGGCGACATTCGAGATATTGCTCGTAAGGCGATCATGGCTTTAAGTCCCGGTTTCACGTCACTTCTGCTGGAGCAATTACCTTATAAACAGATCATGCGTCCTATATACCCACTCGACGCAGATTTTGATTGGACTGGGAGCGCAGGCATCCTGCCTGCATAAACCAATACACCCATAAAGGGCTAGACTACGGGGTGTTTTCGGCTAAATGACAAAGTAGTATTAGTAGAACGAGGCTGCCAGCCCGTCTGCAAACAAGCCAGCGGCATGTTCTACTATAGAAATCTATCTGGGGGAGAATTTCAGAGAATGCCTGGAGTAATAAAGCATATCTTCCTGTATCTTGCGCTCTTCGTGTTATCGTCCGGCGGCACTGTGTCCGAGGAAATATCCATCGCTGTCGTGGGTGACATGATGTTTGGTACTGATGTGTCCCGGATTGTGGATAAGAGAGATTCGCTGGTACCCTTCGCCGGGACTGTTGAGATACTCAGAGATGCCGACATTACATTTGGAGTTCTTGAGGGCGGCATTGGAACTCGCGGCGAGGCGCTGTATGGCAAAGAGCATACCTTCCGGTCAAGCCCATCAACCGCCAGGGGACTCTCAAACGCCGGATTTGACGTTGTATCTCTGGCCAATCCTCACATTATGGACTACGGTGAGGAGGGATTTCTGGAAACCCTGGAGTTTCTCTCATGGTATGCGGTCAGATACGTTGGCGGCGGCAGGAATATAGAAGAAGCCCGGAAACCGCTAATTCTCATGGCAAAGGATGTGAAAGTGGCGTTTCTGGCCTATTATAGGGGAAGCGAGTTTGATAAGGCTTTCGCTAAAGAGGACAAACCCGGCCCGGCTTTCCCTATCTACGGAGATTTGGAAAAGGACGTCGCGGCAGCGAAAGCTCAAGCTGATGTGGTAATAGTGTCTATACATTGGGGCGCTCAGATGGAGATAGGCGAGGTAACCAGACGGCAGAGTCTATATGCTCACAGATTTATTGACTCCGGGGCAGATGCAGTCATCGGACAGCGGCTTCACACGCTGCAAGGGATCGAGATATACAAGAGCAAACCCATAATCTACAGTCTGGGAGATTTTATATATGGAACTTATGCCAAAAAGCTGCCAACTGGATTTATCCCCAGATTAATCTTCTCATCCAACAAACTCCTCAGAATAGAGCTTACGCCGCTTTCCACTTCCAACGTGAGGACAGGTTCATACTTTCCACTAATACTCCACAATCAGGCGGCGAAGGATGCCATAGCGATACTGGAAAAGTTGTCTCAGGGACTTGGCGCGAATATTCGGATGGAAGGTGATATTGGTATCATCGAACTGGGAGAGGTATCTGATGATTAAGCTGCGCAAAATTCTTATCGAGTTAGTGGTCGTGCTTCTGCTCGTGAGCATAATTGGCTGCGGCGAAGATAAGAATAAGGCATCGGGAGATGGATTCAAAGTTGAGCGGATCATTGACGGCGATACCATCGTCCTGAAGGATGGCCGCACAGTGCGATACATAGGTATTGACACGCCGGAGCGCGGTGAATCATACTACGCGGAAGCCACAGAAGCTAATCGCCATTTGGTAGAAGATGAAAAGCTGAAACTGGAGTTGGACGTTGAGGAGAAAGATCGCTACGGGCGCACGCTGGCGTATATATACGCGGACGATACCTTCGTCAACGTCCAGTTGATCAGAGAAGGCTATGCTCGGGCGTACCCCTATCCACCTAACATCAAATACAAAGACGTATTCTCACAGGCGGAGGTTGAAGCCCGGCAGAAGGGCGTCGGGATATGGAGTTCCAGACCACGAGGACGCGAAATAGCGATACTGGAGATCAGCTTCGACCCACCGGGAGACGATAGGGATAATCTCAACGGCGAGTGGGTCGCAATAATCAACAACGCCGGTGTTCCCATAGATATGAACGGTTTTGCGCTCAGTGATGATTCGAATCACGTATATAGCTTCGAGGATTTCACATTATCCTCCGAAGTCACAGTTAAAGTGTTCACCGGGACAGGCGACGACACTCCCACGTCCCTATACTGGAACTCCAGGACGCCTATCTGGAATAACGATAGAGATACAGCATACTTGAAGGATTCCGACGACTCGCTCGTGGATGAATACTCATACTGAACAATGGAAAATATGAAACCAAAACTACTACTGCATATCTGCTGCGCTCCATGTTCCACGCACGTGGTGGAACTGCTGAGGGAGGACTACGACCTGTCAGCCTATTTTTATAATCCCAATATCCATCCGGAAAGTGAGCATCTGCGCCGGGAGGATGAGATAAAAAAATACGCTGGGAAGATCGGGCTGGAACTGGCCTGCGCGGAATACGATGATGTCAGATGGTTCCAGATGGTAAAAGGGATGGAAAATGCCCCGGAGGGCGGCGAGCGGTGTTTCCTGTGCTACAGGATGCGCCTGGAGAAATCCGCTCAGTACGCGAAGAAGCATGGATACCAGTTCCTGACCACCACGCTCTCCATCAGCCCACATAAGAACGCTGAGAAGATCAACGAGATTGGCTTGGAAGTGGCGTCAGGATATGGCTTGCAGTTCTACACCGCGGACTTTAAGAAGCGCGGCGGATTTGACAGGAGCATACGCATGAGCAAAGAGGCGGGGCTGTATCGCCAATCGTACTGCGGATGTATATTCAGCCAGAGAGAAGCGGAAAGGCGTCGGAAAAGTAATACAGCCACGCGTTGACACGGAGAAAGCCGGAAGGCCAGAAGATGAGAAAGTGAGAAAGTGAGAAAGTGAGAATATAACATGCTGGCTCGCTTTCACCTTGCGTCTCCGTGTTCAGATTTTATAATTTCCTGGACAATGAAAAATGCCGAATTTTTGCCTTGACAATGGGGGGAAGTATATTATTCTTCTAATACCAGTTAACGATTCAGGGGTTGGATAGATATTTGCTGATAGGAGTTCCAGTATGTTCCAAACTATATGTTCCATATTTTTACTATATATTCTCACTTTGCTAATACCCGCCTTTGGTTTTGCAGATGATGAAAAACATACCGAAGTGTCTCACGTCAGTCTTGGGGCTAATGGTGAACTACGGGTTGACAACCGACCGTTCCTGCCTATCTTTGTCTGGGCGCAGCCGGTTCGCAACTTCGATTTCCTCATCTCGCTGGGTATTAACACGTTCATGGGCGAAGGAGCAGAAAGGCGCGCCGCCAAAGAGTTCCTGGATGAAGCCCGGGCGAGAGGCGCCTGGGGTATCATCCATGCCCAGGAGAAGAAATGGCAGTTAAAAAGCCATCCTGCGCTGTTATGCTGGATGTTCGGCGATGAGCCAGATATGCCGGCGAGAGGGACAGATGGACAGCAATTAGATACGCCACGCACCTTGCCAGAGGAAATTGTCAAGCGGTATCAAGCACTTAAAGCTGTGGATAAAGACCATCCGGTCTACCTCAACCTCACCGCCAGTTTCTACGAGCAGTTCGCTCGCTATGACGATGAAACCTACCGGCGCTATTGTCAGGCTACGGATATAGTCGGCTATGACCTCTATCCAGTGACAGGCTGGGGTAGACCTGAGTGGGTGCCGCTTATTGGGAAAGCGACGCGCAAGCTGGGTGATCTGGCCGGCCCACGCGTGCCTGTTTGGGCGATACTTGAGTGTACCACGAAATTGCGTTGGGTAAGCAATGAAAAGCTGAACCGAATCGACCGCCCGCAGGGAGCGCGGGATTTTGAGCTGCGATCTATGGTCTGGCAAGCCATAGTCAACGGTGCAAAAGGTATAGGCTATTTCCCGCATCGCTGGGAGCCGTATAAGCCTGCTGAAATATCTGAAGAATTGCAGGTGGAGATGAAACGCACTAACCGGCAGTTGACAGAACTGGCTCCTGTCATCTTATCCCCTGACGCCTCCGAGCAAGTGAAATGCGAAGTCATGGACGGAAACCCGGTAGACGTCCTGACGAAGGAATATCAGGGCAGGATTTATTTCTTTGCAGTGAATAATGATTTTAAGTCTGTGCGTGTACGTTTCACGCTGCCACCAGGAATCAAGGCGAGTGAAGCCCATATATACGAAGAACAGCAGAAAATCATCGTTCAGAATGGCGTTATCGAGGATACTCTTGGGGAATTAGGTGTGCGTATTTACTGGTTTGATCGCTAAATTCACGCCTGTTCCTTCGTAGGGGCGAATCTTGTATTCGCCCCGACGTTCAAATAATGAAAATGTTATAGGGGAAAAGCTGAAGAAAAACTGAAGAAAGGAAAGGTGAGATAGATATGTTTTCAAATGGCCGATTGTGGTGTGTATTCGTCGTAATAGTATTAACTGCAATCATCGCCGGATGCGGTGAGGGAGGTAGCAGCGGCACGCTGGAACCATTGGCTGATGAGCCTATGGTAGTTGAATCTGTATTGTGTCTGAGCATTGATGAAGGTAGACCTGCGGGTATAACTGACTCCTTCCTCAGTTCCGATGACGAAATCTACATCTGGTTATACTGGACGAATATCGAGTATACATATACTGTCGATGCTATCTGGTTTGAGCCGGACGCGGACTATGCATATAAGGAGGAATCACAGACTATCAGTTCATCTACTGGCTTCAAGATCACATGGTTCGTTCTCAATAAGCCCGTGGGCGGATTCGCCAGAGGTAACTGGTCTGTGGATATATACGTGGACGATATGTTCGAGCGAAGCCATCTTTTTACTGTAGAATAACCTTCCTGATATGGCGTCTTGAGGCCATTGAAGTTTTGGTCAGCGTGTGGGTTCGAGAGAGCGTGGTGATTGTATGCAAAACTGGCTCATCTGGGCAGTTGAACGACAAAACTGGTTTTCTGGCGCCTTTGGAGTTGCGCTCATCTTCTACATGGGTCGTGGCTGTGTTTCTATGATCTCCAGAAAGCGCAGGCAGCGCACCGGGCAAATTGAGGGAAGCGAAAAAACCGGTGGGCGTTCTGTCAGTATTGATGTACCGAGTTGGCTGGCGTATATTCTTCTTATCCTATCCACAGCCATTCCCGCCGTAATACTGGCTGTGGTAGTAATCATCCGCATCATAGGAGCTATAAAACACGATGGGATATGGGGCGCTCTTACAGATATAGAGACAATAGTATCTGCAATAATTATTATCACTGGATTTCTTTTTGGACTCCTTATATGGGGAATCCTGAGGATGATTATGTGGGCGACCATCGAATGGCTTGCCAGACTATCTCATAGGAGGCAGTCACGTCAAGTAGCATCTTCATATATGCCAGTCAGGCATTTGGTAGACTTTATTCTGAAAAAAAAGGGTAAGAGACTCAAATTTATAAAAAATCTGTTGATGGATATGCGAAGAAAAAGTCTAATCTCTGACCGCAGAATGGAAGTAGCGATAAGGGAGGCGATAGGGAAACAAAAGGAACCGATCCTGATGTCAGACCTGGAAAATCTGACGAAATTGGATGCAAAAGAGAGAAAGGTCATTGACCTGAATGGAATTGAGCACTGCACAAACCTACAAAGGCTGAATCTCTATGACAATCAGGTAAGTGATATAAGCCTGTTGAGCAACCTGACAAATCTGCAAGAGCTGATTTTGACAGACGGCGGGATAAAGAATATAAGGCCTCTGAGCAGCCTGACGAAGCTTCAGAGGCTGCGGTTGGGGAGCAACTTTATAACCGACGTAACCCCTCTGAGGGAACTGATAAGCCTGCAAGAGCTGTATTTGTGGAACAACCACATAAGCAGCATAGGCCCATTGAAAAATCTGACTAACCTTCAGAGATTAGGATTGGGAGGCAACCAGATAAGGAACATAAATTCTCTGAAAGATTTGACCAACCTGCAGGAACTGGTCTTGACAGACAACTGGATAGCCGACATAACCCTCCTGAGCGATCTAACCAATTTGCGGAAGCTATACCTGGCAAAGAACCAGATAAGGGACATAAGCCCTCTTGTTAATAATTCAGGCATGGGAAAGGGAGCTTTAGTTGATCTGAAAGACAACCCTCTCAATAATGAGGCATATGATATTCACATTCCTGCACTTCAGGAAAGAGGGGTGAGAGTTCAATTTAACCCAAGGCTGTAATAGAGTCACACCAACACTCGCCGGTGATAGACCCACCATTCCACAGCGAGAAGTATGAGAGCTGCGAACACCAGGCTTGCCCAGATTTCCCTGTTGCTGACTGTAGAAATACTGGAACTGACAATCTCCTGGCCGCCGATCTCGATTTTATCCGCAGGCTCTATGTCAGATTCAGATTCGTCCAGCAGGCTTACTGCGAATTTTTCAGAGAAGCTATCCCCAATAATTTCGTATATGCCAGTCTGATCTGTATCAGTAAATACGATGTTTTTATCCTTTGGATAGCTCTCTATTTCTTCGCCATCTGGTTTTTTCACTGTCACGCTCTGATCGCCGGCGGTGGCAGGAAGGGAGAGTCTGATGGGATCGCCCGGCTTCACCTGTCGAGAGTCAGCATCAATTCCCGCCAGCCAGATCAAGGCGTTGGATATGAAGGCAGGAAAGGCATACAGCATTGGGAGATTATTGGATGGGCGCGGCTGAATCTCAAAGGGCAGAACGATAATTCTCTGCCCGTCACGCTCACCAAGCCAGGCAAGAGTGCCCTTATCCGATTCCACCAGCGGCTTCATCCACGACGGCATATCGTAGTTAGCGCTTTTATCGACCCGAAGATTTGAGAGATCCACGAACCGCATCACCGGATGCGATGTATCCCAATCAATAATAGCGGGATCATCACTGTATGAAGTCATTTTAGCAAAAGGCAGATCGCTCTCAGGGCTGACGAGGATCGCGCTCCCATCGGGGAGATTGTCAGGAATAAAACCGTCGAATATCGCCACGTCATATTCCGCGTCAACTGAATAATCCTCAGGCTTTTCTACGGAAAGTTGTATTCTGGCGGACGCGGTTCTGATAGCCGCTTCGAGAAAGCGGTTACCCACACTGATGAGAAGCACTTTGAGTGCCCCGGGTTCGTCGAGTATGCAGTATGCGCGATTGTCCACACTCAGGTCGTCGTCTATATCGATCACAGCCTTTATAACGCCCCCAGAGCGTCCGGAGACTCCGTCGAAGACAACAGAACGCTGCTCCCGGGGCGGCAGATTTAACTCCCGAACGTCTATCAGATTTTCATCGCGATAGAGTTCCAGCAAAAGCGGCCATTTCCTGACATTGCTGAAATTCTGCAGGGAGATGAATACCTGAAGCTCTGACGGATCAGCAAAGCTCTGAACTACCTCAAGAGCCGTGATGCCTACGTTATCTACGTCTTTTTCACCAAATCCGATGAAGCGTATCTGCCCACCGCTATTCCCGGAATCCCTCGCAGCAGCAAGCGATTGCACATTCATACCCGCGCCATCACTTAGCAGAAAGACTTCGCTGCGCCGGGCGTCTTTCGCCATAGACAACGCCAACTGGATCGCGCTACTGAGATCGGTGGGTGTGTCTGTCGGACGCATTTCGTCCAGAGCGTTTCGTAATTGCATTTTATCCGCGGTGAAACCGGAGATGGTACGAAGGGAGGAAGTGGCTTCTATGATCATCATCCTGTTCCCGTCGCTGAGGGTATCCACCATTTTCTCCGCAACGGATTTTGCCGCCTCAAATCTGGTTCTGCCGACGTCGGTTGCCTTCATACTGGCGGAACCGTCTATGATCAGGATAATGTTCTGCGCAGCGTCCACTGTTCCTCGCCAGAATGGCCTTGCGAGCGCAAGGACAGCCAGTGTGAGAAATATGACCTGCAATGGTAACAGCAGATTCCTGCGCAGTCGCTGAAATAGCGTATTTGCCTTCATGTCCTCTATGGCCTGTTCCCAGAGCAGATTACTGGATACAACGTAAGTCTTGCGTCTGAGTTTAAGCACGTAGAGCAGGAGGAGCAGCGGAATCAGGAAGAGCAGGTATAAATATGTTGGCTTGACAAAATTCATGATGAGCTATCAGTGATGAGTGCGGATACCAAGCTTTTGGATGAGCTTTGATAAAATAATCGAGTAGCATTTTTGTCATTCTGAGCGAAGCGAAGAATCTCTCCCGCGGGCGTTAAGTACCCAGACACAGTGAATATTATGTATATATTCGTAGAACATGCCGCTGGCTTGTTCGGAAACGGGCTGGCAGCCTCGTTCTACTAATTGCCTGTTCATAGAAATCTAGTGTGTCTGAGTACTAGCTGCTCATCACTGATTAACAGAGTTGCAGGGGCAGATACTACGCGATGCCGACCTCATCAAGCTGCGTGGCTTCAAGCCTCTTTCCTGACATGGCTTCCTCCACCGCCTCTTTTAATTCTTCGGCGTCAACAATATTGTATTCTGCCACCTTGTCGCATTGCTTCAGGGCTTCTTCGTATCTCTCAGTCTTCAGCCAGAGTCTTACGAGGTTCATGTGCATCTCTCTGAAGATACCGGGCCAACTCTTGACCCCTTCATAGTTCTCCAGAAGTTCGACTGCGAATTGTTCGGCCTCTTTTAAGGCCTCCTCTAGCTCCTGAACTCTGTCAAACTCGGGACTTCTGTCACGCGCGCCCAGGAGATCCGATGCCCTGTCATAGGCCTGATACGCTCGCTGTATCTGGCCATCCTTAGTATTGAAAAATCTGCTTATCGCGTCTTTCAAACCCATATCGAAAACCTCCGTATGCCAATACCACTATATTGAGTTAGTTTTTCTATTGTTCATTGATTCAGATTATATCAGAAACTTCTTCGCTAGTCAATAGCGACGAATCAGACGGTCTGTCCTAATTTAAGCTGTTCGATAATCAATACCGTCTGATGGGATCATATAATTCAGGAGAAGAAGCGATCACGCCTGCGGCAAGGCTTGCCTGAGCTGACATGCGCAAATTCTCCAGATCCACCAACTCAGGGATGTCCCCCTCGGCGTGGTAGTTTGGTTCTGCGTATGGATAGGAGCCAATGTTGGCTACCGCTATGGTATAGTTTGCCTTTACGTAGGACCCATCATCATCTCCCGGGGTTTTCCGCTGGTATTTCTGCTGGATCAGCCCTGTTTTGTATTTTTCGTTGACCTCTGCCATCAGATCAGCAAGATACTCGCCATCAGGAGTAGTGTGAAGTGTGAAGTTGGTCTTCCGCCCGGCATCCACATCCTCTTGTGATTTGCCTCCCAGACCGTCCAGGTTAAACACCGCGACGATGTTATCGCCGCGTTCTCTTGCTTTATTTGCCGCTGTTACGCTGGTCCACGGGCGATGCTCCTCATTGCAGAACACGAACCAGATGGAGCGTTGCGAGGGATAGTTCTTCAGTATCCTTGCTATTTCTATATTCGCGACTGTGCCTACGGCGTTATCGTACGCGCCTGGTGAGTCAATCCAGCTCTGTGAATCCTTGTGGGAGATAAAGATAACGATCTCGTCAGGGTGCGTTTTTCCCTGCTTTTTGGCATAGATATTGTACGCGGTATACCACGGATCCTCCGGCGCTGGCGGAGCGAATTGACTTCTTATAGGCTTTGAGGTATCGCGCCTGAAGGCCTGAACACGACAGCCTTCCCTCTCCAGTCTATATCCCACTTCTCCCAGCCTCCACACGATGAAATCGTCAGTCTCATACAGGGTGTTTTTTGCATGGCCGGGAACGGTGTAGTTAAGTTTTCGATATGGTATCGGCTCTTTTGATATATAAAACAGATCTTTCGCCATCCTCTCCTGATCAACCTGATGGATCAGATCGGGGATCGGATCTGTGGTCATTATTATGTCTCCTTTGGGAAGCTGTTCTTTTACAGGCACTTATTATTGAGATTGCCCGGTAAGCCCGGTTTGTTGTGCCACTGATTCCGTCAGGGCCTTATCTACCAACGTCTGTCCGGCTGCGGTGATGCGAATATGGCCTGCTGCTCCTCCTTTGGTGGAAAAAAGTACCGTATTTTCATTTTCTCCGAAGCGGAAAGATACCCCAACGCTGCCATTTTCACTGATCAATTCCGCAGAGACCATACTTGACATTGATAGATCGCCCACCTGAATGAGGTGGAGGAATAGATCCTCAGTTTTTGCCGAACCGGGGGAAACTTCCATTCGCCACTGCCCCAGAAGTTCGGTAGTATCCGACGTGCGGTAACCTTCCGGCAGCGGCCAGTTGCGTCCGTCTGCCCAGAACTGCTTGCCTGTACCACCGATCTTTGTCAAAACCGCGTCCTCCGGGAGCATGGTTCGGCACATTATCCGCCCTTCTCCCTGCTCCGCCTGAAACATCAGATCATCCACTCTCGGCTCGCGTGCTGTGTGAAGCAGCCACACCTTTCTATAGTCAGGTTTGGTGGATGTTACGCGGTCAAAAATAACGAAGTGATCTGGCGGAACAAAAACAAACTGCCGCAGCACAAGTTTGCATTTCTCGTCGTTATAGCAATCGGTAGCATCGCTGGCGACGTAGGTAAAATGTTGCCCTGTCTCAAATGCCACCACTTCCGAATCAAGCTGCGAACTCTGTCCGCCGTCATTGACAACCCCCGTATCCTCTTCGCCAGGCGCCGGGCCTCCCCAGTATCGGGGAAGTTTTTCGCCGGGCATGTGGATGAGGATACAGTTGTGAGCCACAGTGCGGCAGTAATACTGGTATAAATGCTGACCCGGTTCAGGACGAGTTCCGGTGTCCAGCGCAAGAAATCCCTTCTTAAATATGGTGAAATTGTTGTTGTCAAAATGCTTATGCTGTCTCAGAGTGCCGCCGGCTGTGAAAAGTGCGTAGGTGTCATCAGCGCCCGATCCTGAGCGCATGAACACCTGTGCCATATTGCTGAAATGGCGCGCTGGCGGCAGCGTTTCAGGCCCTTCAGGCGGCGGAGTGTCATCCATCCGGTTCAGCAGGAAAGGATGACAGGGCCACGTTCTGGTATATCGCCCATCCGGGATCGCATCCTGCATCCACCGCGCCATGGCCGCGCGCTTCGGCTGGCTTTTGCCGTAGAAGTGCATGGTCTGAGCCATGTGAGTGTACATATTTGACATTGAGAGCTTGTTGGTGGTGTGATAGGAATCGCCTGTGCCAAATTCACGCTCTCCGGGAAGCCAGTTCCAGATGACATACTCAGGGAAATATGACACGTGAGGCCACTGGCCGGAAATATCCTCGCCGGTGGCGGATTCCAGTGTGTGGAAGAAATTGAATTCAGACCAGGGATACGCTCCCATAGCATAGTTAAGTGATGCAGACGCCGCTCCGCCATCGTTGCCAGAGGTTCGTTTTCGATGCTCAAGAACCTGCTGGTTGAGTTCATAGCCGCGCTTGAGATAGTCCAGAGCGCGCTGGTCGTCGATTCCATCGCCATACAAAGCCAGCCCTGTGTACCAGACCATATTCGGCGCGCCGTAAAATCCCGTCGTTGCGCCGCCGGTGTTATGCCGCTGCAAACGCGGCTTACCCGGGCCGCGCTGCTCGTATTCCACGTGCTCAAGGAATGGCATCGCAATCTCGCGCCGCTCCTGCTCCGACAGGTCGTTATATATCCAATCATAAGCCGACCACGCGTTGACCCGGCTTGTGGAGTACCAGTGCGCCGCCCATCCTTCCGCGTTGCGCTTGTGGTAATGCTTAATGCTCTGACGCAGAAATTTCTTGGTCAGTTCCAGATACCGGCTTTCGCCGGTCATTCGGTACATGAACGCCGTCACAGCAGCTTCGGAACCGAAATCTTTGACTTCCGGTTCATCCGGGTAGCGGCCAGCCCGCGTCTTGAGCATGTCATACCATTTCCGCTCCTGATTGAGCGCGCGTTCTTTCACCTTCGGCCACGTTTCGGCGTTGAAGAACATGCGCGGGTGATCCTTCCTGATCCGATTTAACCATGCAGGATCATCGTCAGTTTCGCTGCAATATGTCGGATGAGCGACCCACATAGAGATTATCAACATTAAAATCAGCATGGCGGCATAAACGTGGTACACAGTCATATATATATCCTCCTACGTCCGGGTGTCATTCCGTTCTGTTCTTCGCAAAATGCTCCTTAAAAAGCTCCAGCCTGTCCGTTGATCCGACACGCTGTATACTCCCACGATCTGCGGCTTCGTGTTCCAGACTCCAGCCCTGCCACTCCCGGTAGGCGTGATAGGCCCAGTCCCAGCCTTCCGCCTCGAAAATTTCCAGCAGGTCGCGCAGATAATTATACGCGCTATTATCCGGCGCCCATATTATAGCGGAAAATTCGCCAACATACAAGCGCGACAGATTGTACTTTTTCTGGAATTCCGCAGCCGGATTCATAAACTCCTTCAGCGTCTCCTTATTGCAGAGTTGACCGGCTATCATTCCGGGGTAGGAAATCCCCATCTTTGAATTCTGCTGTACGCCTTGATGGGTGAACTGATGCGGCTGATACATGTGGAAAGTGTAGATGGTATTCAGGTCGCCGGTGGGTTCGAAGCTGCTGAATCCGCTGGCATTTGACCAAGCTATTGGCCCCACCATAATGGTGTGATAGGTGTCCACTTCGCGGATGGCCGCGGTGAGTTTCTTCGCCAACGCGTTCCAGTCGGAGGGCGTATCCTTCACCTGTTCGCGCATATTTGGCTCATTGAGTAGTTCGTAGGCGACGATGATCCTTCTATCACTATAATACTGAGCTATCTCCCGCCACAGACGCGCAAAGTTGTCGTGCCATTTGAAGTCCTTCCACAGCAGCCGTTCAGGCTTTGACCAATGTTTGGGGTTACCCGGGCCTCCGTGGGCGTCAAGTACGACCGATAGATCAAATTCCTCGCACCATTCCAGAATCGGGTCAAGTTTCTGCTTGAAATATTCAGACGCGGATTTGCCCGGCTCACCAAAATCCAGCGGCACACCAGCCGTGAATATCTGGATACGAACGTGATTCGCGCCCCAGTTCTCCGCCAGATACCGCAAGTCCTCGCGTTGGATGGGACTGCTATCTACATTAATATTCACACCGCGCAATCTCCATTCAGGCCAACTCTTGAGTTCATAATCCACAGATTTTTCCTCCCTCTCTCCTGCTATTGCTGTTGTCATTAACAGCATAAGTGCCAGACTTAACAACGCTGTGATTTTCATGATGAACAGAACTCCTTTTCTTCCAGACGGCGCTTCCGCAGTTGCTTGAGGACCTGGATGGTTCGATCTCTATCAACAATGCGCACGGATACGTCCTGTGTTTTCGGCTTGTATTTACACTCCTCCACAGTTGCCAATATGCCGCGTACCCCCATCCCTTCCTCCAGATACGAGCGCAGGAGCTTGGACTGCGGGGCGTTATACAGATAACGCCGAATCTGATTGTAATGCTCTCCTGTAAGTTTTCCGCGCTTAAGTTCCACCAGAATCACATCTTCCGCCTCAGTGTCCAGAAATACCAGATCCACGATATGCCTTTCTTTTTCCTCGGTGTAGATGAGATGCTGTCTGGCAAGCAAAGTAACCGGCTGATCGAAAAGAAGCTCCGGAGCGGCCTCGATGGCGTCCTCCAGATTCCTTTCCGTGTCCACTGCTTCATATTCGGCATTCAGCACCTTATATATTTCCGCCGCCTTTTTCGCCCCGATACCCCTGGCAGTTAGGAGTTCTTCCTCCGTCAAATTTGCTATTCGATTAACGCCGCCAAAATACTGCAAAAGTTCCCTAGCCATGACCATTCCACAGCCCGGCAGCATCTCAATGACGCGCCGCTGCATGTCGGGCAGGCTGACTGCTTTTCTTTTGGGGATCAATGATATATCCGGGATTCCTATCTGCTCCTGTCGTGCCATCATGGCGATGAGTTCTACTGTTTCCTCCAGATTGCGCGTCGTCAGAACGTTCAGGCCATATAACAGCATCATGGACGACACAGCGCCCCTGATGGCTGGCGGAGTGAACATCGAATACTCATAGTTGACCTCGCCTTCCATGATCAGAATGGGAATGGCGAAATGTTCCCGCAGGTAGATGGCGCTGGTGAAGAGCGTCTTCTCCATAATGCCGCGCATGAAACTGCTTCCAGTCCTCCGATCGATGGCAAGCCGTTCGCTGAGGATATAACGATCAATATTGCCCTCATCTTCCTCGATAGGAGCAATGTTAATGCCTTTTTCAGCCAGCATGACTGCGGGCTTTCCTTTCGGTTTCGTTACTGCGATCGTCAACACTGAGAGATCAATATCCATAAAAATTCTCCTTAGTACCACAAGCTGCCAGCTTGTTCCGAAGTAGTGCTGTAAACGCTTTTATTACAAGCTGGTAGCTTGTGGTACTTGACCCAATCTGCACGCTATGGGTTAGCCAATCGCCATTGCGAATCAAGTTGCCAGAGTAGTAATACACCGGTAACATAATCTCTGCTATATACATCTTCCTTCATAGATACCGGGTCTCCGGTCCGCAAGAACTGGAATTTTGGCTCTCACCTCATCCACCTTATCCATTTCGATCTCCGCCGTCAATAGATTTTCATTCTCATCAGCCTCGATGACAATCTCACCCCAGGGATCAACGATGCAGGAATGACCAAAGAAACGGGTACCCTTTGACATTCCCACACGGTTACACGCTACTACATACATCTGATTCTCGATAGCCCGGGCACGCAGTAGTATCTGCCAGTGGGTTAGACGCGGGTGCGGCCATTCTGCAGGTAGAAATACGATCTTGACGCCTGATACAGCGTAAGCGCGGAACAGTTCGGGAAAACGCAGATCATAGCATATCGCGAGTCCTGATTTGCCCCATGATGTTTCCACAACAGTCAAGTGATCGCCGGCAGAGAGGTATTTGTGCTCATTCATTAGCTGGAAAAGATGAACCTTGGTGTATTCTCCCAGCATTTCTCCATCTGGATTGAGAAACACAGCAGTATTGCCAAATCGACCTGATTCCAGCAAGGACAGGCATGAACCCAGGATGTGGATATTATGTTCACTCGCCAGAGCGGACATCTCAGCAAAGATACCTTTATCAGTCGGCACAGAATACGCCGCCGCATTTTTCAGGTCATATCCAGTAGACCATAGCTCTGGAAGTATGATAATATCCGATCCCTGCCTGGCAGCGCGGATTATCATACTTCGCGCTTTAGCCAGATTCTCATCAGGCTTACCAAGCGATATATCCATTTGAGCAAGTGAGATTTTCAGGTTCATGCAACCTCCATTTGCATTGGCAAAGCTCTTTGCCGTGTAATATTACCTTATTTATCCGGCCGGTTCAAGGGTTTACTCAATTCATCCTTGCATTTTTGACAGATTTGCGGTAGAATGAAACTATATTTCTATCCGGCGGTCATGTATGCCGGTTCTGGCAAATGGTATAAAACGACGAAGGAGGCCCAATTTGAAAAGCGGGATCATGACCTATTGCTTGAAAAATGCACTGCCGCAATCCGAGCGGGATATAGAGCATCTAATTCGGATTGCAGCCGAAGAGGGCTTTGATCTGGAGGTCTATTCCCCTGACCTGAAGCAGGATGGCGAGGACGTTCGGAAGCTGGCGGAATTGGCCCGGAAGCTGGCGGACGAGTGCGGCGTGAGAATATTCTCGTTTGGTACCGGCGCACGCCTGGGAGATGTGGATCCGGAACTGGCCGCGAAGAATATGAGCGAACTAAAGGAGTGTCTGGATGTGGCGGAGATTCTGGGGGCGGAGACCATCTGTCCCGCTGCCATAGATGCTCAACCCATGCCGCCGAACCAGCCAGAGGCGCAGTTTGGTATGCTCTTTGACAGGGCAGCGCCTTATATAGTCAGCCAGATGCAGGAGTTGGCCGATGAAGCCGCCGGGCGAAATCTAAGTATAGCTCTGGTGAACCACTGCTACCTTCTATATCTGGGCATCCATCAACACTGGATCTCGCTCCTCACAGATAGACCCAACGCCGGCGCATGTGTAGATCCCGGAAATTATTTATACTATACGTATGGAAGCGAAGATCCGGTAAGGGAAACGAAACTGGCGGCAGAACACGCCAAACTGGTCAGGGCGGGTGACTGGACTACTGCCCCGGATGACGAAATCATTGAGCGTTATCGCTCTGAACCGGAAGGACGAGGTCGCCTGTTTAACTGCTCAGGCACTATTCTCGGTGAAGGCGAAGTGGATCACGAGACGTGCTTCAGAGTTCTTGCAGATGCAGGCTATGATGGCTTTGTATCTCTCAAGGTCGCCGGGACGTCAGACGCGGGTCCGCTGGAAGCTGTCAGAACATCCATGAAGAATCTCTCAGATATGCTCACCCGTATTTGATGCGTGTCTGAAAAGATCAAATCATAGAACGCGGATGACGCGGATTCTACGGATTTCCGCTGATTCTGTGCGGTGTCAAGAGATGCGAATTTCAAAGAGGAACTCCCGAAGGAGATGGCTATGAAGATCACCAACCACCCCAATCCCCGAATAGGCAGAGCCTACTTACGGCCGCCACCAGTAGCACAGCGCAAGACGTCCATATCCAGGTCAAGGAAGCTGAACAAGGATGAGGTTATACTGTCGCCTCGCGCTGCTGAAGTGCAAAGGCTGAAAAAACTGGCGAATGACGTTCCCGATGTGAGACAGGAGAAGATCGACGCTATAAAGAAGCAGATCGAAATCGGCACGTATAATGTATCCGTCAGGTCAGTGGCGGAAAGCATTATCGATCTCCATATAGAGATGAATCGTGAGGATACATCCTAATACTACTTTGTCATTTAGCGTTTTCAGGTGTAATCCTGTGTAGTGAGGTTGAGCACCAACTTTCTAAGTTGGCTTTTTGGCATGAACCAAGATAGAATCTTGGGCTACTTCAGCTAAAT
>SDBT01007245.1_pt1 | contig 18286 bp, 45 predicted proteins | sample 2277101 | NCBI WGS metagenome assembly SDBT01 (sample SAMN10404973, study PRJNA504765) | marine sediment metagenome | isolation source: marine sediment core GS10_PC15, 103 cmbsf | place: Arctic Ocean: Southern Knipovich Ridge | collected 2010
GTGCATAGTAAGCGGCGGTACACTGGTACCAGTTTGGTGCTGGTTAACTATGTATTTTCTAGGCGGGGGAATTGCTAAGGAATGTCATTTGGGATGGGCGCCAATGGGTGCTCTAGCCGTCGCATCAGTCCCCTTATATCCCCAAATACCCCATTACCGAGCAGGTACATCAGTTCCGGCTCTATCTTCACAGCTGGCGGTACATAGAAGAATACCTCTTTATGCTGGCCGGCCATCCACCCTGCCTCTAAATGGGCACTCTTTCCACAGGGCAAGAGACAAACGCATGTATCAGCCCATTCCATTGCCTCCCTATCGAATGCAAACCCGCGCTCGGCTATATCACTAGTCAGCGCCGCCCTGAATTGATTGGTATTCCATCCCTCCCAGCCTCCATCAATCTCACTCCATGCCAACCCGGTGTTCCCCGGCTCCGGATTCCGGAAATCGTATACAGCGTGCCCCACACCAAGTAGTGTATGTAGCACCTCATACTGATATTGATTCCGCCAAGATGACGCCAGGTAGATATTGCGCCTCATGATATTTCCTCTTCGTCATCCGGGAACCCATCGCACCCGCTTTCACACGGATAGTCCCCTCCGCGCTCTATTGGCCTCCGACATAGCGGACACGGGCCGGTCCGTTGCAGTCGTTTCAACAACTGCTCCGCAATCATCCACCACGGGTCACCATTGTAAATGCCAAGCTCCGACAGGCCCTCATTTACAGCGCTCTGTCTAGTCTGAACGTCCCTCTTTTCATCGATGCTGCGCCTATGTGTAGGTATTGGCTTCATTCTGCCTCAACCTTCCAGGTTCCGCTCAATGTTTTTGTCACTACATGGTCGGGATGTGACGGCCTTCCAATACACCGCCAGCGCGCATACCGCAGGCTCGCCTTCTCCACCCGGCCTTGCTATCAGAACTGCAAACATTATGTCACCTCGTCATCAGGCACAATGATATTGTTCCGAACGCCAGCCAATACCCCTTCTGCTGTATTGGCAACAAGGCGCGACGTTGGCCGCGTATAGTCGACTACTGACGCGCTCCAGTGCACAAAATCAACTGCACCGGGCCTATCACTAGGCCGATGGCGGGTCAGGGTAACCCCAAGGGCGCCCCGTCCAGTAGCCAGCTTGTATCGCTCCTCTATCTCATCCATCAATGTATCTAGTTCATTCATAACCAGGGTGCTCCTATGTACTCATCTGGTATCAGTTTCCCTATCGAGACCTTGTACCGCTTAGCCATTTGCTTGCATTCCCACACATCAGGGCAGGCCCGCCCATTCTCCCACCGTGACAATGTGGACTGACTGACACCAAGCACCAGTGCCGCATCACACTGCGTCAATTTGGCCGCTTTGCGGCGCTTTCTGATGCCCTTCCCGAACTTCAAAAGCCATGTTTCGCGCGTCATCAATTGAAGTCCTCCCCATCGTCCTCGGCCGGCGGAAGGTATATGTCCACCGTCTGCACACCGCCCGATAGCCCCTCGATGGCATTCCGGAGCATGCCGGAATGACCATGACAGGTGATATACACCATAGCCTCCCGCATTTTGAACCCGCCTGCATCAATGTCCTTAGCTGCAATGATGGCCATCAGGACAGGGCGTCCAGTGCAGGTGGGAATGCCGCAGTCCCGGGGCTCCCCGTGCATCGCAATGTACTTTGCACCAGTGCCGCGAGGGACCCCTATCTCGTGAATCTCTAGCGGCTTCATTTCGACGGCCGCGGCCGAGTTACACGAATGGCAGTCCGGATGTCGCTAAGAATAGCCAGCCGCCTCATACGGTCCTCACTATTCAATAGGCAGGACTGCACATAGTGGCATCCGCCAAATAGAACGTTGGTTGGAATCCCCTCCGCCCTCTCCATAAACTCACTGACGCCAACCGCGGCAACCTCATCGTCTGGCGTCTCCACTACCTCGATAATCGCCGTAATCAACTCTGGATAATACATATCATTCTCCCTACATCCCTCTGTAAGGTAAGGAGCACACCAGGGGAGAGGGAATGTCCAGCGCACTAGACGCCCCTGGTGGCTCCCGTTTACCTCGGCTCGTCTTTCAGCGCGCACCATAGCCAGATACCACCGACATCCTCTGAACGAAGGTGCCAGCTATCACCATGCTGCTCCCAGGTAACGGGCCCAAACGCCCGTACCATGCGCTCCGGAACCCCCTCCCCTCTACCCGTAATGCGGTTCGACAAGTGCACAATTATCTCTACCAGGCCGTTACGCCTGTGGTGTGTGCGCATCGTAAACTCAACGTCAAAATCTCTAGCCAGCGTGGCAAGGTCCATCGCAGTATAGATGATTCTGTCATCCGACATAGCAGTTGTCACGGCGTCTATACCGTCAGAAATGACCCTGCGTGTCTGTCCGTCCGTGTGTCCGTCACTCATATCATGCTCCCTCTTCGTATCGGTTCAATCGCGCAAATAGAACAAATCGAGGGGACCCCAAAGGGGGCCCCCTGGTACTCTCTATGCCTCCGCTACCTCTGCCTCATTCTCTGCGGGGGTACTGCCCTCGATGACGGGAACCTCTACCTCTACCCCAGCGTGCGGGAAGGAAAGGAGCTTCATGTCGCCAAAGGAACCGGTGCGCGTTGCGGCTTCCAGCCCCTTGTCATTGGCGCGAATGACCTTGATTACGCGGCGATACATGGTCGGGCCGGCGAATTCCAGCACGACCGAGCGGCCCTTGATGCGCACATCAGCGCCAATGTTGGCGGCAAGGGCGTTCAGGGAAGAAACCGCAAGCTCTTTGGCCTCCGTCTCTTCGTCGGACAGCTCCGCAACGAACTGACCAGCAGCCCGAAGGCTAATGATGGCCCCCCATGCGAGCCGGTCAAGGGAGTCATTGGTGGTACTGACCTGCATCCCTGCGACGTTGGTAGAGCGCATTTCGCGCTTGGTGGCTTCGTCCGTGCTCTCGGCCGGAATCTCTTCCGTCTCTTCAACACTCGTGTTCTTACGGCCCATAATGGCTCCCTCAACTCTGTTGCTGTTTCGGCTTACCAGCCTCATCAGTAGCGCGGATTAGCGCCAGACAGCACCCCTACCTATTGTAGGGGTGATTACAGTGTAGCTCACCACAGCCGCCACAGGACCGGCCAGACTCTACCTGCATGCGTACCCGGTCCGCCCGCATTCTAACCTCCCTAATCTGCACATCCGCCCCAGCCTGGATAAGGTCGCGGAGCATATCGTAGCGCCGCAGGGCCTGATTGTCGTTACAAATACACGCCCAAACAAAGCCAGTAGCCGCCTCCCATACGTCCAGCGGAACCGCACGACACTCCGTCGCCAGATTGGCCGCTGCGTCGTCTTCTCTGGAGTCCAGGTAATCGATAATGGACGGAATCAGATTCGGGTAAAAAGCCATGCTGTCCCTCAACACTACTTAAGTATCCCGGCGGGCCCGAGGTGCAACAAAATAGGCAAATAAAACAGCATACTCTACAGACCCGCCGACGAAAGGCGGCATAGAAGGTACACAATGGAGCACAAAAAACCAGCGGCCACTACGGCCCAAAGTGTGAGCCTCGCTACAAAAGACTCCCGGCTATCCGGCCCCGAGAGGGAGAGCGCGCCCAATGCAATAAGCGTGCCAAGCAGGTAGCTGTATGCAGATATCATGCCAATACCCGCCGCTGTTTCCAATGCACACACCCCTACGCCCCTATTCTGCCTGCGGTGTACCGTGTACCTCTACGCTGATTCCACGAATCAGCGCCGACAGGTCTAGCAGCTCATCAGAGGAGCATTCTGGACACAAATGGAGCCTCTTTTGCTCTTGTATGGCATCGGGTTGCGCCGATGGTCCTCCGAAACCCTGGACCATTGAGTACTGCGCGTCTACCGCGCTTCTAGCGCTCTTTTTATCCATCCCCGTACCCATCATGTCCCTGATTGCTTGCTCTCGGTAATCAGGTGGCTTTACCCAGATAAGCACGGAAATGTCACGCCAACCTACCGGTAACGACCGTGCATACCGGGGTAAGGAAAGATTGTTTGGACAGTTATCACACATAACCATGCTGCGCATGTGTCCGAATTTCGTGGATGATAGGCGCTTCATTTGCGTAACTCCTCTTGGCGCTAGGCGGGGGTCTTGCTAAGGATTTGGCTCATTCGGTCCCGCACGGCTGCTAATAGGGCGAATAAACACAGGGGGCATGTCACCAGGTCTCGCATACTCATTGTACGGGCCTCGCTGTACCTTTCTCGATGTCATCGGCAATGTTGCGCAGTGCATACGCAATATCTTCTCTCCAGTCCTCGGGAACTGGCGTCATAATGCGGTACCTTGTCGCATCAGGGCTGAACCATATCGCAATGGCAACTGCCGGTTTTGTGTTCTCCATGACGTAATCGTCTACTGCGTCACTCGGGGTTATTAGCCTGCCTCTCTTTGCCATTTCTTCTGCTCCTGTGGTGCTCTTCTATTGATTTGCCCAGCTTGTCTGCACGTATTGTCCACTGCCATGCAAGCCAGTCTTTATTCCGTATCTGCTCTGTCTCACCAGTAAATGGGTCCCGCAATGTCACCCAAAATCCGCCAGTCTGCACCCCCATTCGTGGTACCCTGGGGGACGGCCTTTCAATCTCGCTTTCCTCTTTCGGCCTCTCCGTCACCTTCGCGCCCCGGCTCCCCAGGATTGCTATCTTTCCCTTCCATGCTTTTGCGGACCGCGTTACGTTCCCTGCGGTTCTCTGTCCGCTGTTCCCTTCGCTGCATTCGTAGCTGTGTTTTGTCACGTATCGCTATCTCCTTATCTCTCATTGGTAGTATGATGCGCTGCATCCCGCTGACATGCCCGTCCATGCGCCGGCATGCTTCTGCAACCTTTGACCAGTTCCCCGCCTCTACATTCCCGACAATCTCGACAGCAATGTCACGGGCTTTGTCCTGTCCAAAATCGTACAGTTCTGTGGCTGTGTACTTCTTCACGCTTGCAGCATTTCCCAAATCAATAGCACCTGCGCGCATTTTGCTTCTAGGTCGAACCACTTCTTTTCCCCTGTAGTGAACCGCATTCTCTGCGCATGCTTGTATGTATAGATAATGTGTGCATTGACATAGCGATGATTCATAGCCCGTCCTCTCCACACGGCGGGCTCTCGCCCGAGTCCCTGTATTGCAGTTCAGCTAACCATTTATCCTGCACGTATCCACCCATTGTCCAGTAGCCCTTTCGTGCTGGTGGCGGTCCCATATACGGCGGCATTGTTTGCGACGCATCATAGGACATCCCGCCCGGCAAATACGGCGCAATAGACATTGCGTCCATACTATCTTTGGGGCTGTCTTCCCACCCACGATAGCGCGGGTTTTCCCTGCCTGTTTCCATCCACGCGGTTAGGGAGTCCACAGTCGGTGAGCGCATGTAAGGCCAGCCGCAGGCTGCTACCTTTTCAGTCCCATCATCCCCATTAACTGTGTAAACGCCTGGGGCATAGAATCGAACACGTCCTCTGGATTCAAGTTCCCATTTACCGATTGACTCTGTATCCAGTCCTCTAATACGATTTGCGCTAACTCTTTGTGGGTAACGTTTTGCCAGTCCTTCCCCTGCTCGCGTATCTTTGGTCCAAATCGCGTCAACATGACACGCAATGAGAGTTTCCGGTGTGGTTTGTCGGACGGCATTGATTACCTCTTGATGATTCAGCGAAACAATCCAGGCTGCCAAATCTGGCCGGTAGTACCTGGGGACTCTAGTAGTCCAGAATGGGCGCGCTTCCTGCTCCCACCACAGACCGAATGCCGGTATCCTGCCATCGTCTCTAGCCAGGGTACCAGTCCAGTAAGAATTGCTCGACATCTTGCCCCATGCGCGCGTATAGAGGGGCTTGGCTATGTCCTTTGGTAGTTTCACTATCCAATCGAATAGCGGCTGCAATACCGGCTGCAGTCGATTACAGCGAGCTACTGTGTAAATCTCCAGAATCTCTATCTCGCCCCGGTCTAAGGCGTCTTTGATAAAGTGGCTGGGCCATACACCACGCACCCTACCAACGGGGTAACAAACTCGATTGTTTTTCAGCTTTGCTGGCAATGGCGGCAGTTGGTTTGTGTCTTCCGTATGGTTGACAAACACGGCACAATCAATGAGCCCAGGGCGGCGCAGAACCCGCGACAGCTTGATACCCTCGTGTCTGTACACAAACCAACCGCCCGCCGGTAGTGGACGCCGCAGGGCGTCTAGATACGCCCCTATTCTATCCATGTAGATAGCATCGGCCGCGCCACCTGACACATGTACAATCGGCCCTGCATGCAATCCAGCATGTGACATTCCACGGAACCGCGGCGTCAGCGGCTTTAATGGACATGCCTTCTGAATCATCCCCGATACAGTTGCAGCGCTAGTCCGCTTCCATTTGATACCGTGCTCTTTGCATATCTTCTGACTGCGTACGATGTGGTCCGCCAGTTTGTCCACACTGTCAGTCTGAATCCCCCAGGCACTGCCTGACATGATTTTGAATAGCCCATCCCCCTTCGTCTTCAATGACACGCCGTATAGCTCCGTTGGGTTGCCAAACGCTATGTCATCCGGCCCCATCAGTGCCACCAGTTCGCGAGGCGGGACATTGTCAGTCAGGTACGCAATAGACCCTCTGAATGTCGCGCGTCGAATCCAATCACCAGCGGGGAGCCCGTCAATGGTGAGTGCGTCTCCGTCCATATGTCCGAATAGAATTGTCAACCTGCGCACCACTGAATTGCGCTGGCAATAGCAAAGGCGAATACTGCCGCCTCAACGATGCGTCCAACCATTGCCCCCCGCCTGGCATAACGGCCAACCCGTGGTGTCGCTGCTATGCCATTACAGTCAGAACAAAACGCCGCCTCGCAAAACGGGCATCGCGCCATGCTGTGTTGTTGTTTCACCTTTTCGGGAATGATATCGTCATGCGGGTGACTCACTTGACAAGCACCGTAGCGCCGCGCAATGTCATGGTAAGCCCCTTGATGCTTTTGATGTAGTCATTGCGGCATGCATTCGTATGCTTGTGGTCCAGGATTGCCTCTTCTTTGCCGCCCCATGGCGGGAAGTGCTCTGTCAATGTAATGTCCTGCTTCTCTAGCTCTTTGCGTGCCATGACGCGCTCCTCATTAACCGGCTGATTTGGCATAGCCCACAGGGGCCACAAAAGTAAGCGTATATAACTCAAATCCATCATAGTAATCCCACCATTCGTCATCGGGTCCTACCTCCGTCCAGTCAGTGTCCCCAGGTGGGTCTATGTCCTGCTCGTCTAGCCAATCCAAAAACGTATCCTCGTCCGTCAGTGCGTCGGCTGGTACTAAATACTCGTTCCCGTCCCCGTCAACCAGCATGACGTCGCCCATGTCCTTATCAGACAGTCCTGGGGCGTTGTCCCACTGGTCTACCAGTCGACCATACACGTTGTCAGCGTACCCCGTACCAGACGATACGGGGCCATGTAGGTCATGTTTGTCGCTAGCCGCCAACTAAACAGTCAGCGTCGAACGTTGTCCGTACCCCTGTCACTGCTACCTAGCAGCTTGATATTGTCTGCAATCAACTCCCACCGTTCTGCCTCTCTATCGGCCCCCTCTGGCGTCCATTTGTTGCACTTCATTCGCCCCTCTACATGCAGCATCTTTCCCTTTGTCACGTAATCGCTGGCTATGGTGGCTAGTTTGTTGAAACATACCACGCGGTACCAGGTTGCAGCCTTGTCTTTGCGTTGCTTGTCGTTTACTGCCACTGAAAAGGTAGCAATATCCATCCCCCCGCCGGTGGTTCTCAACTCTGCGTCTGACCCTGCGTGACCGATAATCATCGTCTTTGCGTACATTGTGCCTGCCCTCGTTGGATTCGGAGATAATCCAGGTTGCCCCGTAGCTTTCGGGGTAGGTACAATCTATCACGGGGGACGCCCCGGTGCCATTCATTATATGCCAGGTTCAACCTGGGTTGTCAAAGAACGGGAATACTACGCGTCAGAGCCCTTTAGCATCTCCCACCAGCCGGCGACTATTTGAACCCGCGCAGGGGTTAGGAGCGCTGGCCATTGCTTGATAAGCGCGTCCAGTCCGTATAGCATTTCGTCGCAAACCTGCGCAGGGGTCTGGCCGTTTGGCAGTTTGGCGGTATTTTCGTCCCCTTCTGGCCACTTTATCTCTTGCGCCTCGCTGACATCGGCATCATTGGGCTTCTGTGTAATTGCCCCCTTTCCCCCCATCAGCTTCTCTAGCACGAGTGGCACCATAGGCCCAAACATTTGCAGTGCTTGTTCCATATTGGACACATTCGCTGACTGCTTTTCAGCGTCCATAACGAAGCCCAGGATGGTATTTTCAGCCTTCAATTCATACAGCGCTTGGGTGATATCGGCGTTTTTATCGAGAATATCTGATGCGAAGCGAGTAAGGTCCTGATTGCCCTCCCGCAGTACCCTGGACTGTGCTACCATCTCCTTTGCTAATACCCCTGCCACTTCCCTGCTATTGTATTCCTCTGTATCTGACCGCTCTTTGTGGATTGCTACGGTGGCAAATGGGCCAGTCTCTCCCTTATACACAGCCTCGATAAGGAACAGAGTGTATTCGCTTTCTGCTAGTTGGAAGCAGGCTTCGCGAATAGCTATCTCCAGCGCCTTTGCATTGCGCTCTTTGATGTATTCCTTCCATTGCTGGCGCGCACTGCGCGCTGATGTCCCGCACCGAATGCGCACGTAGACATCTTTGGGGCCGTCGGTATCTTCCGGGTCAATTGCGACCGCAGCCCTGCAAAATTCGGGCAATTTGACAAAATCCACTTAGAACCTCGCTTTTCACATGTATTTATACCCTTGTAACGGCCGCGAATCAAGTCATTGACTGTCATTGAGGCAGTTCGGATGTCTCACCGGGCTACATTATAGGTCTAACCGGCGTTCTGACGCCACTCCCCTGCACCGCGAGATACACGAATGGCAAAAACAAAGCGTCCAATCACTGCATTGACGAAAAAGAACGTCATGTCCTCCCCATCCTATCTGCAGCTCGCCAAGCGCGCCAAAGATGCCGCTTCAAAGGCCCGGAGCATTCAGCAAGAAGTGGTAGCGTCGGAGGTTCCGCGGGCCCTGATGGGCTCCGGTGCTGTTATCACCGGTTCGGTTGCCGCTGGTGCGCTGCGTGCCTTCATTGGTGACAACCTGATGGGCGTCCCGGCTGATGTTGCGGCCGGACTCGTCATTGGCACCGCAGGTGTGGCGCTTGGCTCGCCCCTTGCAGTGTTCTTTGCGGCTGGTACGCTGGCCGGATTCGTATCAGACCGTGTCGAGGAGCAAATGCTTACTTGGCAGATGGGAGCAGGCGGTGAAGCGCCCGCAGACGAAGCAACCCCCGATAATGTGGCGCCGTTCGCGGCCACCGGCACTGCCGGATAATATCGGGTTCTTCTCGGTCGCTTAGGCGGCCATTCCACAAACACCCATTGACCCCGAACACAATTTACAAGGGGAAGAAGGTTGCACCACATGTATGATTATGACCCACGGACCGGGCGATTCCTTATCGCCACCCAGGGCGCTACGGAGGACCGTCCAGAGCCCGTAGCGGCCGCTACTGCAATTAGCAGAGGGGTAGTCCATGCCAAGCCCTGGGCTCCTGGCCTGGCTGGCCAGATGCCGAATTGCCCTGGACGTGGCTCCCCGCTGCGGTATGGCAAATCGATTGTCGCCATTGGCGGGCCAGCCCCGACTGTGGTTGGCGCAACTGCGTCTGCTACGCTGGCATGGAAGATTGCCGAAGCCGGCCACGTCGGCAAACTGGTGCTGCAGGAAATTACTGCAGCGGACCTTGACAGCCTGACTGTCACGTCCATCAGCTACGACAACGACCAGCTGATTTCTGGCAACGTGCCGGCGAACATGTTCCGTGCAGACAGTACGTGCAACCCGCTGTTCGGCCACTATTTTGAGGTCAACCATGACCTCGAAGTGGTTCTGTTCAACTCCAGTGCCGGTGCCCTCACCGCGGCTGGTGCGTGGAACGTTCTGGCCTGATTGTGGTGCGAGTCAGGGCTGCCTTTTCAGTCGGCCCTGACAAGCATTGTGCGAGATGTGGATGGCAATTCAGCCGCCATAGCGATCACCAGGGGACTGCCGGCCGGGTATTCGGGAGAGGCGGCCGGCACCCCCTGCTTAGTTACACACCGTACACCTGGGATTCGCCCTTGGCTATTTGGCCCTTCCTGTCAGAGTCAGAACGGCGCATGCGCTACAAACTGCGGCAACAGCGCAAAATGAAGAAATATGAGCTGAAATACGGCTATAAGACCGCGAAAAAGGAAGAGAAGACCGAGAGAACTGCGCTACGACAAAGCGCACGGGTTGCTACAGCGGAACAGCGTGCGGGTACCATTCAGGCCGGATTCGGTGCTGCAGGTAGCGTGCTGGGTCAAATGCTAGGCGGCCCACAACAGACCCCACAGTCAGACATGATGCCTCTTCTATTGATAGGCGGAATGATGGCAGTTGGGGCAGTTGTCGTTGCAACGACATCGAACAAACAACCGGCCCAAAGAGCGGCCCCCGAGAGGTTCTACTAATGCCAGCAACAGCAGGTGGCGGCACCACAATGGCAACGACTGGCGGTGACGTTGATACGTCACAAACCGGAATCCGCAAAGGCGCACGGACTGCCAAAGACATTGGTTCTGTGCTCGGCCCGCTCGCGGAGGGCATTACCCGCGGGCTGAAAAAGGAAGACACAACCGGTCAAGACCTTGCGTCTATCCTGTCCCGCAGTGACATCATTGGGGGTGTACCAAACGCAATTACATTCATGGCGGTATTAGCCGTCCTGGGTGGCGTTGCATACGTAGCAACGAGGCAATAGAATATGCCGCGTTTTTTTGACCCTGCCCTAGGTACATGGATGGATGTCTCCGAGGAGATAGTTGGCGCCTCTACCGCCACCAGTGTGCCCCTGGGTGACATGTTGTACCTAGAGTATCTCGAAGAGCAGGCCGTAGTTGAGAAAGCAGAGAAAATAACGGACCGTCAGCGCCAACTGCGTAAACTGCGGGCTCGATATAGCGAAAAGTGGAGAACGAACTACCCAGAGGCATGGCGCGCAATCAAGGCGGGAAGGACCCCAAAGGCGTACATGTTTGATGACGACCCCCGGGTCACTGACACCGTTGCAGACACAAAGAGAAAGCAGCGCAATCGAAAGAGAAAGAAGCGCGAACTAGCAGCAATGTCAGCCCAGGTAGACGAGACTGCGCGTATGATGCAAATGGTTGTCATTGGCGGTGTCGGTGTCATTCTGGTCGGCGCCCTAGCCCTGGCGGCGTATTCAATGATTGGTAACAACAAAGGCAATGGGAAGTAAGTGCCCGAGACGACTGGCGGCAATGAAGAAGAATGGTCTCTATGGGAATATGGCCCATTGGGTTATGCGGGCGTGCCCGACCCATTCGAGTCCTTTGGCTTCTCCAGCCCATGGAAAGGCGCCGCACAGGCAGGCACTGCAGCGGCCGAAACTGCCAGGGGAGCACAGAAGTCCCTTATCGACACCGCAGCAGCAGCAAAGGACATTGCTACACATGGCCCCGAGGCGGCCAAAAAGGAATACGAAGCCTGGAAGCGCCGCCAGTGGCGCAACCTCATTCTCGGCGGTGTCGCCGTCCTCGCGGTTACTGGCGGCGTTACTTACGCCGTCTATAGGTGGCAGCAATAATGGGATATGACCCGGATTTTGTGACTGCCATTCCGTACACTCCCGAGTACTATGCGCAGCTGTGGAATAAGAAGGGAAAGCCCGGCATCCGCAGGTGTGAGCAGGATATTGCGGCTGTAGATACACAGTTTGAAGAAGCTGGATATATCCATGATATGCTGCCTGGAATCCTGTACCTGTCCAGTCCGGATGCATTCGTTGAATGGGAGATAACTACTACAGAGGACCAGGTTGACACCACGAGGTATTACCAGACAGGGCCGGCATCATGGCAGGCTGTACCTATCTGGGGATTCCGCGCGAAAATCAAGCGGCGGACCTGGCGATTCATTACGGCGGGAGACGGTTACCGCGTCAACCAGGATAACGGCGTGGCCATCATTGGCGCTAATCCGGCACCGAAATGGCGCTGGTGGTTCGAAATTGGCCGCACTACCACAGTCCTAACCGAGCATGTCAACATCAGAGGCACCGACGAAACAGACGACCAGATTACGGGCGGAGAAGGCGGACAGCAGCTGGCCCAAATGACATCGGCAAACGTGGTCACTGGCGCCCCTGGGGGCCTTATCGGAGTACTATTCCCTATCAGGCTGACACGCTTTATCACTGTAGCAGCATTCGGAGCAGGCCCGAGCCCGAGCGTTGCGGCGGTTCTATTCGGCTTTCCACAGAACGCACTCAATGACGGACTAGAGCAGCTGGGGGAGATACCGTTTCCGATACAGGCCGCTATTCCAGTGGGGCCCGCTGGTGCAATTGGCTTCAACAACTTCGAATTTACTATTGTCGACTGGTCGGCAGTTTGGAGCACGAAACTATGACTGCGCGTCAGCCATTCTTGGCAGCTGGACTGCGGTTAGGCATCGATAGTACTTACCTCGGAAATGACATTGAGTTGAGCGACAACGGCGCTGCGGATGTCAATTCGAATATGTGGCCAGCAATGACGCGGCGGCTTACATGGCTGGACCATATCGAGGTGACTGGCACCATTACAGCCGGCAATCCTATCTCCCTATTTGCATTCCTTTCCTATGACGCCGCTGGGGATTTTCCGGCATCAGGAGAGGCGCAAGTGTCGGTCCGTACTGGAGTTACAACACCAACAGAATTCGGGGCCAACATTCCAGGGGGCGCGTTTCTGCAACAGTCGGCCAATTCTGCAGATTGGTCAAAGATGTATCTCCAGATTCGCACCAATGCAGGCACCGTGGACGCGGTGGCGCGCGCTATCGGATACCTCGAATGAGCGAACACAAATCCACAAATGGGGGTGCATTGACACTGAAAATCCCCGCTGCCCTTTGGCCGCTTATATTCGCCCTGGTTGGGGGCGCTGCCGGTGGTAGTGGGAGCACTTACCTGGCAGGACAGTCTGGCCCCCAGACTGATGTGGAGCGCCGTCTACACAGTGTCGAGCAAACTGTGCAGTCTGTACGCGATAACCAACTTCTGATTTGTCTATCTCTAGATGTCGAATGCGAGCGATAATTGATACCGTGGTGGCTAGTACCTATAGCGGTGGGGTCCACAGGGGCCTTTGCAGTTTGGATGATTCCCGGTTTGTTTGACCAGCAAGCAATAATGATGGCATACCCACAGTCTGGCCCTGAATTGGCACAGTCGATTGTACGGGTGGGCCGCAACCTGCGCACGAATCCGCGTTGGCTTGCTAATGTCATCAATTGGGAAAGCGGCATGGCATTTAGCACGTCGGCAAGGAATAAAAGCAGCGGAGCGACCGGGCTTATTCAGTTCATGCCAAAGGTCGCGAAAGTGCTCGGTACTACGACTGCGAAGCTCGCAAAGATGGACGCGCGCGAGCAAATGGCATACGTGCAATACTACTTCGAAAAGGTTGCGTCAGGGAGCTATAGGGACCCCTATACGCAAACGAAGTACGAACCAGGCCCACTGCACACAAAGCAGGCAGTGTATATGACGATATTCTATCCAGCGTATCGTTATGTCCCGCTTGATACACGGTTTCCGGCCAATGTCCGGAAGGCAAACAACGTTGAGACTGTCAGGGCATACATTGCCAAAGTAGACAGTGTGGCGAAACTTTAATGGCTAACAACCAAAAGAAACAACCAAAGAGCACCGCCCCGTGGTGGGTAGCGCTAGCAACAGGAATGGGATTGATTATCTTTCCCGAGCCTGCCACGACAGCGCTAGGTCTCTTGATAGTTGGTACCACCTTGGGAGTTGGCGCAATCGAAACCGCAACAGGAGCGAAGAAATGAACCCCGACCTACGCACGCACGCTGCATCATGCAGTACCTGCACCCTGGGGCGTTCTATCGCCCCCTCAACACTTTGCATCGAAGGGCGAAAGCTCTATTGGGGTACCACCGATGGGGGCGCATCAAAAGGATTCGGGGTGAAAGGCAAGCCCGGAAAAGGCAAGCCCGGAAAGTCACCAAAGTGGAATAGACTGCAGGCAGAAGCGGCTGCGGAAGAGGCGAAGAAGAAGGCTGATGCGGCTGCCAAGAAGAAGAAGGCAGACGCAAAGAAGCAGGCCGATGCGGCTGCCAAGAAGAAGAAGCAGGCTGATGCGGCCGCCAAGAAGGCAGCCAAGAAGGCAGCTGACGCAGCCAAGAAGGCAGCCAAGAAGGCAGCTGACGCCAAGAAGGGGAATAAGTAATTGCCGGTTGCGCGCAGTGGATACGACCCTGATACCGGGATGCTCTTCCGTGTAGACGAGTCTGTTCCCACTGCGCCAGCCGCAACCGTTGTTCTTACCAAGATAGAGGAAACATTCAACGGGCCGACCCACCTTGCAGTAGTCCTGGCATCTATTGCAATCATCGGGTCCGTCGGATACTGGCTACACATGCCGGGTAGTGATTCGGAATACACGCGCGCGATGAAGCGGCTGCAGAAAGCACAAACAAAGCAGAGAGCGGCCGTCAGAAGCGAGTACAAAACCCAAGGGCCCTCCGCTACGTATAAGAAGCTACGGGCCCGAGCAGGGGGCTTTACGCGCGCAGAGGCATCTATTGCTCGAGCTATATCGAAACAGCCAAAGGTCTACCGACGGGGGACAAAGGCATTCCGGGTCGCAAAGGCACTTGAATTCCGCGGTGTATTGAAAAGCACCACATACTCACAGGGCCGGCGTATGTTCTTCCCGAGGGCAAGATAATGGCAGCCAAAACGAGCGGATTTGTCGGCACTGGCGCGCTTCTTATGCGGCTACATACTGCCAAAGAACAGAGCGAACAATACAGCGGACAGACCACGGCTGCGGTTGTTGGCCTCACACTATTCTCCCTGGGAATGCTCTGGATAATCGGACGCCCACAAACAAAGAAGAAGAAGCGCTAATGTCACTTGCTGCACGAATGGAAAACCAGGAACGATACGCCCGCTTGCGGCAGAAGCGTCTGGCGGCGACCAGCGCCCAAATGCTGGGGTTTGCTGCAAACAAAAAGGCGGCTGATGCAGGCACAGATGGCGGAGGCGGCATAGTAATGGTAATTGGGTTTACAGCGCTATTTCTTGGCGGTGTGTATTGGTTTACACGCCCGGACGGGTCAGAGGTGAGGGCAAATGGCTACTGAATCAGTGGAATGGCTATTACAGCCGGATGGCACCTATTACGGTGTTGTCGTTGAAGGCGGAAAGCGCGGTCTCGGGTCGATTCCTGCAAGATGGGAGCCCGGTACAAAGCGGCCTGACTGGATGCCAAAACAACAGACAGCGAATAGGTGGGTCCTGCCTGTCACGCTTGCGGCGCTCACTATCGCCGCCGGTTCACTGTATTACTACTATGGTATGGAATGATGGGAAATAAGACAAAGAAACAGTATCTCCAGAAGATTCCTACGTGGATTCAGAAGCTGGGGGCCCAGCTGGTTCACCTGGCGGAAATTACGTTCCCCGGAGCACGCCAGGGCAAGAAGAGAAAGAAGTGGGTGCATCATGTGTTGCGAGAGGCAATGCGCGCACATGACATCAAATGGCTACATGATGGCATCGAATCCGCGCTGGAAGATGCAATCTGCAGCGAGGCAATCGAGCGCATTTGGCGGCTGGTATATGGCCGCGCCAGCCGCGCGAAAAGGAGGGAGTGACCCATGGCAGAGAATGCATTGACAACCGCTGAAATTCGAAAGCGAAAGAAGCGCCGAAAGCGAAAGCGCGCGCAGGCGGCTGCAGACAAAGCCGCTCTAGAAGGAGCCCAGGGCTGGGGTGCTAGCGGTCCACTGGTTCTAGTAGTTGCCGCAGTAGTGGGCGGCGCAATCTTCATTTCAATGAGGCAATAGACAATGCCGTACGGCGATGACATTTACAGCGTTCAAGAAACGTACACTGACGTACTGCTACGCAGGGCGGCAGAGGAGCGGGCGGCCGCGGCTGCAGCTGCAGCGGCTGCACCAGCGCCGACAGTCCGGCCCACCATTCGTACAACTAAGGTAGTGTATCGCCCGCCTGCAGCGGCCATCCTATCCATTGCCCCGACTGCAGGGGCTGGCGCGGATGACTCGGTGTATGAGGACACACTGTATAGTGAGGTATACGAAGAGGAGCTGATTGCAACAGCTGCGCCCGCTACAGAGGCGGAGGCGCAGACGGCCTTTGAAGCCGGATTCGTCGCTGCAGAAGCGGCGGCCGAGGAAACGAAAAAGGCTGGTCAGAAACTGATGGGTATGGGCCCGCTGGTTACCGGGGCAGCGGCGCTAGCCGCCCTGGCTGTGGTTGGGTTTGGCATTTATTGGGCGGTGAAATGAAACAGTTCACAGGGACAAATCTAGCTATTGCCACTGCCATCGGTATCTCTCTAGGGTTTGGGCTGAATGCTGCTATGCAGCAACAGACAAGCCTTGAGGGGATTCGCAATGTGGCAGTCGGGGGCACTGCGGCAGTGTACCTGCTTGGCATTGTGATTGGCCTTGGTGTCGGGTCGCAGGGCTATACGGCGCCAGCTGTAGAGAGCGGGCCTAGTGACTCCGCCTAATTCGCATGGGAGAGTATGCCATGGGGCTGTTTAACGCGCCAGACGGCGGGCTATTCAATCCGCCATCGGGCGGAGGAGGGCCGCAAGGGGAGTGGACGCAGCTTGATAAGGGTCCAACCGTCATTGCGAATGCTGGTATTGTTACCGTATCATCGTTTACCAAGTCGGATGACGAGTCGATTCTATTCACAATTTGCCCGCGTGCTGGTGTTACTCAATTCGATACGTTTGCAGATGCCCTCGGAGGGGGGTTCGGTGTGGCCAAATGGGTACTGCGTAAGGTTCCCGTCAGTGAGAGTTACAGCATGGTCGTAACCAATCAGTCTACGGTATCACAGACATTTGATTGGGGGCTATGGAAGGTGAAGCCAGAATGATTAGGATTGCATACTGTACCAGGGCAGTAGACCCTGAACACGGAAGAAGCGTTGTGATAGCAGCTGGTCGGGGTGTAGAGTCCGCAAAGCATGTACATGGGGACATTGAGCATGACTGTACTATTCTGCGGGGAGTGGCAGAGGATGTCCCTGGAGGGTATCCGTGGCTGTGTGGGGACGGGGTTACCATGGTAGACGATGAAGCGGACTGGATTGTATATCTGGAGCGCTACATACCGTAGGGTGATTGCAAGACCGGGGGTACCCAGGGGGGCTAGTGCGCTGGCCATGCTTCAGCCCCTGGGTATCTCTTTCACTGTGGAGTGAATGACATTGGCGTATGAATACCCCGAGGCTGGAAAGCGGGCCCCCATTGGCGTACGGGCTGCTATCCGGGCGTGGCATGCGTTCGCACCAGCTTGGATGAAAGAGCGCCAGCCCCTGTTGTATTGGGTGCTTGGTTCTGGTACTAGTCCGTATAAGATGACACCGGAAGAATCGGCGTATACAGACGCGTCGACGGTCGATAGCCAGGAGTGCGCTAACTGCTATTCGGCATATAAGCACGTTGTGTATGAAGACAAGTTCATATGCAGCCAGATTCAGGGTTCTATCAAGCCGAAAGGCTGGTGCAGGCTGTGGAATGAATGAGAATGACCGCGTTACGCTGGTAGTGGCGGGGTTTGTGGCCTATGCATGGTTCTGGATATCAGTATGGCTGACATTCATTGTCATACTGGTAGTGTGCGGGCTATTGGGATGACTGAAAGGCCAGAATTGCCATCAATCCAAGCGGCGAGAACGCTGGAAGCAGGGGACCGAATGGGGGTCCCCATGGTCCTCAATAGCATGTTGCAGCGAAGCGGGCTGATTACTGTGGCTCTAATCCTGGGTGGCATGAAGGATACGAAGGAGATACTCCGGTATGCGGCAATAACGACGGTAGTTATTGAGGTGTCGGTGCTTGTGTGGATGTGGAGCCGGATGAAACCGGACAAGGCGCCACCAGTGGAGCCCCCTGATGGGCAATGAGGTCCATTTGCGGAGCATTGAAGGCCGATGGGCTACACAATGTGACCGGGGCTCATTCGGCCTACTGATGAAAACAGGGTTTGTGACCCAAAGGCTTAGTCTACTTTGTGGGCCATTCGATATTATTATGTTTGCAAAGGCAGGGACTCCAGACCGGCATCCACAAGAAGAGTTAGCGTTTGCC
>SDBT01007246.1_pt1 | contig 18285 bp, 30 predicted proteins | sample 2277101 | NCBI WGS metagenome assembly SDBT01 (sample SAMN10404973, study PRJNA504765) | marine sediment metagenome | isolation source: marine sediment core GS10_PC15, 103 cmbsf | place: Arctic Ocean: Southern Knipovich Ridge | collected 2010
CTCTAAGTCCACAGGACCCGTCTTAGAGCTAATTATCTCGCTCTCACGATATCTTAAGCTTTAAGATCAGCTAGACGCACGCTTAGGAGATAATCTAAGATTAAGGCGCGCCCTGCTCGTCCTCAACGTCGAGTGAACAGCCGCCGCCGGAGCAATTGTTTCTTGAGATTCTTCCGATAGATACCCGGCATCCGCTTGCGAACGATGGCGATCGTAGGCGCGAGCCAAGGTGTCGGACCGACGCGAACCGCCTTCCGCGATAGATCCCACATCATCTCAACTCGAGGCTTGCTCCGGCTACCCATGATCTTGAAGATACCCTTGCCCTGTCTAATCCGCATGAACACGAACCGACGCCCCGACTTGATCGCTTGCTTGACTGTCACTAAGTTGCGTTGCTTCCTACTCATCCCCGCCGCAGGGACACGCAAACGGATAGCTCGCCTTGTCTGTTTGGGTCGGACTGCTCGAGCACGAGGGGCGCCGCCTCTCCCTTCCCCTGAAGCAGACCGCGTAGGAATAGGCACGCCGTGCCGTGACTTACTACGCACAGTGCCCCCGAACTCAGTCCGCTCGAGGTATTCATCCCGCGCCCCAAACACAGCGCGTTGATCCCGGATACGCTTCTGCGTAGCCTTCTCTACCAACAGCTGTTTATTTGACGTAGTCCATTTATTCCGGAGGGTCAGACGCTTACCGAGTTCTTTCTTCGCCACTTCGCGGGCCATGAAAGCCGCGTCGTTGAGCGTGTTGCGGTTCGCAAAGGGCACCGCTTGCGCTGCGAAGCGTTTCAGATCGCGCGTGAATCGCACCAACTCTCTGTCATCCCACTGGACAAATCCGGCCATAATGAACACGAGAGTAGCCGTCCGAAGCTCCAAAAGCTTCGGACGGCCAGAGATGCCCGGAATTGCTCAGGATCTTGAAAAGCACTATATAGCCCCAAAAAGCTTCGGACGGCCAGACATGCCCGGAATTACACATGAAATAGGGGCAGCCGTCCGAAGCTTTTAATCAAAATAAAGCTTCGGACGTCCAGAGATGACTGATATCATTAACGAAAAGTGCTCAGCCGTCCGAAGCTTTGGTTTCTAGTCCATATACACGATTATCTCCCCAGAGATCTAAGATATAGATAATCTAAGAGATAATCCCCCAGATGTCGATTTAGCAAAGCTTCGGACGGTAAACGCATATATCACTTGTTTTTAAAGGGTTTTCATGGCGTCCCAAGCTTTTGAGCTTCGGACGGATCTGTCGATTTCTGAATGATTTCAGATACTTTTGCCGTCCGAAGCTTTTTTTTGATTAGTTTGTCTACCCGCAACTCAACTCCCCGTAGCTGCTAATGATCTTGAATACGGCTATACACACGAAAAAGCGCAACTAGGATACCTAAATGCTTGAGATTACTGAAGAAAAGGTGGTTTATGACCGAAGCTTTCAAAGCTTCGGACGGCAAAAACCTGTACTATGTCTGGCTTTCCTTAACGTTGGCCAGCACTTACAGGTTTCATAATGCCCCCAGGGAATCTCCCCGCGGGCTTAGATTCAATTATCGATAATCTTAGATTTATCCCCGCGGGCTATCTTTCACCCTCGCGGGGACACAATCGCAACTATCTTACTAAAGGAACTTGCGCTCTTGCGCCGCATTTGCTTATGTCGGACACAAAAGGAGGGGCCGCGGAATGGTATCGCTCAAGACTATATACAGGCTAGCTCAGGGATGCGGGTTGGTGGTCAACTTTAATGACCTCACCGATCGCTGTGGGACTATATCGGACGACACGGGTACCCTGTGGTTCTGTGGTCGCTGTAACGCTCTCAAGGAAGTCGCGGACGAACTGACCCGCTACAGGGAAAGCGAAGCGTGGGCTCGTAAGGAACTCGGCATCGATCCGAAAGCTGTTGATATCTTGCCACGGGTGGTGACAGAACTCCGACGGCTGCAGCGTAGGACACAAAGGGGAACCAATGCCAGAAAGCAACCCAAAGGTCGGTGATCGTGTCCGCTACATCGGTGTGAAGAACGGAACGGCGGTTGTCGGCGTAGGATATAACCCGATGCGTTGGCTGCGCGGCGGTGCTGAGGGCACGGTCATCGAGATCATCGGAGGCTATTCTGAGCACGATGGCGGATGGATACCGCCTCAAATGGACGTGCTGGTCATCGCGTGGGATACCTTGGAAGGCGACCCTATCGAGCGATGCATCAACTCTGAAGACGAGGGCAACGAATAATGGCCTTGACCAATCTATGGGATCATCCGAAGGTAGGCGAGCACGTTCGATTCATCGGTGCATCGGATGGTACACGCACGATGGGGGTAGGGAATCCATTGCGCTGGCTTCGCGGCGGGGCATTCGGGATCGTGGTCCGCGTTATCGAAGGATACCCCGAGCACCACTGCCCTGACCACGACGGCGGGCGAATACCGCCCCAGATGGATGCGCCGGTCATCGCGTGGGATACCTGGGAAGGCGATCCGATCGAACGGTGCATCAACCCCGAAGACGAAAACACACGATGGGAAAGGATTACACCATGATATCAACAGAATTTATGTACGATCTAGTCATTGGCTGTGGGGCAACGATCGACGTTGCCGGCACTATCGAATCCTGTGGGTATAGAGGGAGCAGCACAGGCACACCACGCCTCTGCGTTCGCTGTAGTGCTCTCAAAGAAGCCGCGGACGAACTGACCGTTCGCAGGCAGAGTGAGAAATGGGCACGTAAGAAGCTGAGGGCGAGCCCGGACGAGATGTTTTCCGATCTGATCTCTCGAATAGCGGACGAACTCGAGCAGTACCGAAGCAACGCGGCGAGACGGCGAGACGGCACACGAGACGCGAAACCGTTGGAGAGTCTCGAGAATGTGGTTACGCAAGCAGAGGTAGGCGTAAGTGCGAAGTCAATCAACATAGCTACTCGACTAACCAACGGACAAGACGCACTATCGGATCTGGTCGGGTGCAAAACGATGCTTCATCCAAGCAATAGTGATGTGGAACTCTCAGCGCATTCTATCTATTGCGGACAGATGGACCAAGGCTGTCTACTGTTCTGCGATCGCTGTACGACGATCAAGAAAGTTCTCGACGGGAACGACGACGATCAGATGCTGACCGCCTACCGCCTGCAGCAACGGCTAACTGAGAGCGGGCTTCTTGTAGCAGACACAGCCACGCTCGAGGACGTCGCCAACATAGCGACGGCTGAGGTAGAGCGGCGCCCCCACAAGCTCGAGGCGAAGTGGCTAGACACTATTAAACGTTGTAAGAGCTTCCTCGCCGACGCGGGGCTAACGTGGCCATTCTACGCACCCCTCCCTGATATCGTTCACATCGCATGCACAGAACTCAAGCAACTGCGGGACGCTGAAGCGGCTCGAACCGTGCCGATGCCGCCCCCGCCCTTGTCAAACTCCACAGATGTTCTAAACGATATCCGCCGTTTGTTGGTCGATGCCTATGTAATTGGCGCGGGTGGGCTGCCTCTTCTCAGTGTCGTTGAAGCGGCATGCACGGAACTCAAGACGCTGCGGGACGCCGCAAGAGCACACAAGGACTACCGCGACAGCGAGCAACGGACCGCAACGGCCAACGCGATACTTTCGACGCCGTGGCCCCCGCCACCCCCGCCCGCATCGATGCCGCCCGGGGTGGCAGAGGCAAACCTGATCGCGGAAGCTCGATTCCACCTAGCCGGGGTGGATATACCCAACGCGTATATATGGCCGTTCCTCGACGTCATTCGCTTCGCATGTAAGGAACTGAAGCAACTGCGCGAGCAACGCGACACCGCAGAGACACGGCTAGCTAATTGGCGCGAGCTTGTGCAACGGGCGATTGACTCATGAGTGATTGCCAGCATTGCGGGAGACAACGCCCCTGCCGATGTGATTCGCCATATTTTCCCACTTTGCGGTCAAAACCTCCCACTCCCCCGGTGCCAAACAATCAACGCGCCACACGTGGAGCAATGTACATGCAGACCGTAACCAAGCCAAGTCACTACACGCGCCCCGGAGAGATGGAAGTGATAGATCAGATCCGTTTGCGACTGACCGAAGAACAGTTCCTCGGGTACTGCCTAGGGAGCGCCGTCAAGTACCTCGAGCGGACAGGCCACAAGTACCCCCCTCTCCCGACGTGGCGCACCGTACGGAGGGACATAGCTGCTCTGGTTTTCCCTCGGGGTCGGCTGGTATGGATCCTCGAACGCAAAGCCGAAACCGGCCGGCAAGATCTCGCGAAATCGAGATGGTACCGACGCATGTCAGCAGGCGATGACCCGCGACGGGATCCGTGATGGACTCTCCGCGCCGTTTGGCCAGCCTCTACCGCCGGCAATGTTCCGCAACGTGGAGAGCGAACGCCGCTCTAACCCAGGATCTTCAGCAATCCGCCCGCCACGTTCGAACGCTCAAAGCGCTGTTGGTGCTCACGTGGTCGCTATGGGCCCTCTCTATTGTGATGGAGGTGTGCTTGTGGACCTTCTAGATGAGATCGTCGAAGCGTTCGGGCTGACAGGCCACACGATCCCCCCTTACGTCCGAATGTTGCTCCGCAACGCTATTGCCCGGGACCGCCGTCGCTTTGCAACCACGCTCGAGGGGCGGCTTCTGCTGTGGATTGAGAAGCACCCGGGGCAACGGTTAGAGAACTGCTCGTTCGTGCGGGATTTCCCCTATTGCACACCGCACGAGGTTCAATATGTCTTGCGCCGGCTCGTGCAAACCAACCGAATCAAATTTACCCCCGAGGGGCTGGATTATTTTGCTCTCGTGACTGAATAGCTCTTGACTTCGGACTGAAAGTGTCCGACAGTATCAGTTAAGGGAGAGACATCAAATGGACGTAGTTTTCTACTGGAACAACGAAGCACAGCGCGGCCGCTGGCAGGAAGCACGCTTCGGCGGTTTGTTCGACACATGCGGAACGCAAACCGAGCTGATCACCTACCTCAACGGGATGGGCTTTGTAGCCAAGCGTGGCAACACGTCAATCGGGGCCCCTGAAGGTCGCCCCTCCGCCGCGGATTTCCGCGCGATCCGCTGAGCGCTTCTATCTCTCCGCGCCCACACGCGGGGAGCCAACCCGGGAGAGTACGGACATGATCTTCGACCGAAAAGAACTGAACAAAGCGCTAACCCTCGTGCGGAAAGCGATCGATTGCCGGCCCCGGTTACCAATACTCGCGTGTGTTCATATCGACCCGAGCGGCCGGATCTCTGCGACGGATCTCGAGATCTCGATCCGGGTGCAACTGTCCTTCACTGGGGACGCCGGAGGGCCTTTCATTATCCCGCGCAAGGCTTTCGCAAAATTCGTCCGGGGCGTGAAAGGCGAATGCATCGAAATAAGAGATCATGTCGAGATCATCTGTGGCGACACAACTCTTAGAATGGAAGGTGAATTTCCCGATGCGTTCCCCGTTTTACCGGAGCCCCCCGCAGAACTCCACGAGATGCCCCTCTACGAAGCATTGTCCGCGGTACTGCCCGCCGTGTCTCGAGATGAGACCCGCTACAACTTGAACGGGGTCTTTGCTGAGTTTAAGGGGCGCTCTACTACTTTCACTGGTACAGACGGACATCGGCTAGTGACCCGAAAAGTAACCCACAAACACACAGGGGAGGGCCGCGTTACGATGCCGTGGCGGCTCGTTGAGATCATGTTGCCTTTACTCAAAAAAGCGGATCAGAGTTCAATTGGGTTCACTGACCGAGCGACCAGCTTCGTATGCGGCAACGTTTTCCTGACGGGGCGAAACATCGAAAACGATTACCCGAAGTATAGGGACGTGATCAAGAAAGCGGGCGGGCCCCTTTGTATGTCTCTCGATCCGGGCGTCTGGATCCAGGGGCTAGAATCGATGTTGCCCGGGTTGGACGAAGAGAAAGGCTACCCTGTCAAATTGACGATGAAGAATGGCAAAATTGAACTTCGCGGGGCTTCGTCTCGGACAGTGCTTCCCGCGCAGGTCTCGTGGGATTCTGAAGAACAGTCGATCTCATTCAATGCGTTGTATCTTATCGACGCTCTTTCAGGTTTCGAAGATAACGTAAATGTGTCCTGCAGCCCCGAGAACGCGGCGATGTTCCAAAGCGCAACGGTTGACGGGTGTTCGCTTGTGATGCCGGTTCGCGGGTAACTGATATGATCGACCTCGAACCCAGCCTAGAAGAGAAAAGACAAGAGCGGCTCGGCCAACAAAGCTTAATCGTGTTGCTCGTCGGGACGTTCGTCATCATAGGAGCGGCGTGGGCATGTTGGTAGGCACAACCTACAAGGGCATCCGCTACACCGCAGCGGCGCACGGCTGCGAAGTGGTTTCATTCGTCAACCACGGGACCGACCGGTCGGCGGTTACGGTGTGGCACCGCTCGAAGCATCGCTTACGCCGTCTCGCATGGCTCCGGAAAGTAGTACCGGCTCGAGCCCTGTCCCGCCTCGAGGCGAAACTTCGCAAAGCCAACGTCACGGGGCGGTTGATCATAGCTATTGACCGGAACGGAGTACCTCGTATGGATAGCTTCAGCTGTAGAGACAGAGACAGGTACGAAGCGCAAACTATGGCCTTTCTCGGAAGCCCCGTTCTTTCCGTGTGGGCGGATTTTCTAAGGGTAACCGCATGCGCACCCGACGAAAGCAATCAGGACTACCGCGCCCGGCTATTGGATCGTCTGACGGGGAGAACTCGTTCGGGTGGGGTCCGATACTTGGACGAGATCTATCCAATTTCGGAAGAGGGGGCTTCATACACGGAAGCACGTAACGCCCCCGCCCCCCGGATGACAATTTCTGAGCCACATACCGTCACCGCCGCAACAATCGGATCTTTTCTTGACGCCCTTCGTTCGGGGGCACATGAATGGCTATCGCCACAGCTCGAGGCACCCCCGCAGCCCCGCTCCGGTCCGATCGCGGACATTGAAGCGCTCGCGGAGGAGATACGAGCGGGCGTGGACTACCCCGCCCCGCCCCTATCTGACATTGAAGCGATGACGCAAGCGGTGCGTTCGAGCCTCCCGCGTATGGTACTCATCGGCGGGCCGGGTTGGGGCCAGCCGCAACCCGACGTCACCCAGGGCAGCCCGGCCTACATGCAGTCGCTCGTGGCGCAGATCAGCGACGAGACGCTCCGGCGATGGCTCGCAGCTTGGCAGCTCCCTGAAGGCTCCACACGAGCCGATCTAACCGACCGGGTCTTAGAGCCCGGACCGGGCTCTCTGGTCGCCCCTGACGAAGCTCGAGAGCTGTCGAGGGCCATTCTGGCCGATGTGGGGTCCGAGAAGCTCGAGGGCGCCCGTCGAGCGGACCGCCCCGACTGGATCCGAGCACGCAACCCGGACACTGCGGAGGATCTCGATAATCACCCCGAGAATATCGAGCCGCTCGAAGACTCAGAGTGGTTCGCCGATATGCTCGAGGCTTCGGAGAAAAGAAATGACCTTTAAGGGGCGGTACATGGTTCTACCCGACGGTTCGCCGGAAGCCGCGGAACTGACCAAACGTGGGCTGATTGAGTTCCCGCTACCAAACTACGGGATGCGAATGTATATCTGTCCGCAAGATCTCGAGGCCATTCGCGATCGCGTGGCGTTGGCTTTTGAGATTAGCGGACGAGTGATATCCGCTGGTGAGACGCTGCTCGGTCGGATGCGCTGGCGCGACCGATTCGAAGCCGCGGAAATAATGGAAACCGGCGAGCGTGTCGTTCTGGTAGATCGCCAGACGTTGATACCCACCATTCACGATCTAAGGGAATTCAAAGAAGATGCAGGCGAAAGAAGCCGCGAGCTTAGTAAATGAGTTACTTCGGCTAGACAACCACACGACCGAACAGACCGAAGAGCTTTTGATCGGCGCCGAACTTCTCGCCCGTCATGTACTTGCAGCTGAAGCAGACCCCGAGTTGATGATGGGTGTTCCGATTAGCCACCTTGAGGAAATGAAACAACAGCAGTCACGGTATCTGTTGATCCTCGAGAAAGTCAACGCTGCAGACGACGCTGCGCGGATGATGCTAGAAAATCAACTAGACCGAGAGATTGCGCTACGTGAGGAGTTGAGACAATGAATGGCGGAAAACGACCGGGATCGGGACGACAGGCACACCCGCTAGGCGTGGGGGTGAAGACCGCAGTACGGATCCCGCTGCAGATACACGACGCGATCGTAGATGACGCCGCACGAGACGGCGTGAGCTTCTCTCAAGCGCTGGTAAAGCGGCTCATCCGCGGGAAGCCGAGGGGCCGGAAGCTATGACCGTAGAAGAGCTGCAATGTACGGTAAGCGAGTTTCTGACAGATCTTGAAGTGTATTTCAAAGATGGTGTGGAACTGACTTTTCTCGCCCGTTGTACAACAAACCCTAAAGGACATATGCTCGTTTCGAACGATGATCCTGAAGCTATTGTCTCGGCTATCCGAGAGTTGCAATCTCAGGATGCAGTGGTCACATTGGGGACGAGGCAAACGCTATGACCGAACGATGGCGAGTGGGGGTACCTTTCCAAAATGGGTTTTTGACCGACAGGAAGCGTCACGAGATCTCGAGCCAGATCTACACGCAAACCACGAATCGATGCATTATCCGTTGCCCCGGGCCGAAGACTGCAGCTCGACTCGTGGAGGAACATAACGCGCTAGTCGGTCTCGTCGCTGACCTTGACGATATACGCGAAGCGGATCTCTTAGAAATCATTCGGCTTTCCGGATACCTCGATATCATCGAGATCGATCGGGTACTAGAGGCCCACTCTAAACGATGGCGCGGGATCACGGGTAAGCTGTGAAATCCTCCTGGTCGCATCAAATCGACTTCTCAACTCTGCGCTTCGGCAATCTGCGGGAAGACGATGCGATCTGCGTAAGCCGCCACGAGATTCCGGGCGGCGCGGAATTGCGGCAATGGTGCGCGCGGGAAGGACTCGTATTCGAGGGCGGGACCGTTGCCGCATGTGTCGGTACTTCGGCTACAAGGCCCTGGCGGCAGTATCGCGAGGATCCAGACCCCATTGAAACACCGCTACAGCGATTCCTAGCGTACTGCTATCTACACGGGGAGTACGAGTGCCCCGTGTGTACCTATGGGATTGACGACCCTGTCACGACACAGAACGAGGAGTTTGACCGATGAGCGAGCACACGAAAACATTCAAGATCTTCAAGTACCGTTGTAAGATGACGTACGTAGGAACGGCGCTAACCATTGAATGGGACCCGCATGTCCCCGATTTTCAGAGAATGCCACGACGACAGGTCAATCAGTTTTGGAAAAAGTACCAAGCCTCTAGGTATTCTTTCACCCAATCCGTAGCAAATGATCTCAATCAAGCAATCGTGATCGTTGACATAGATGGGCGAGGCGCTTCACATCCAACAATTGTGGAACCAATTCCTGAAGCTTTATAACTACGGCGTCGGGAGCTGCGGCCGGTCAAGATCTCGAATCGTGATCCACGCACCGCCCCCTAACTCCACAGCCTGCGCGATTTGGGGGTAGATACGTAGATAGGCAAGTTTCGAATTGCAGACTTTGCGCCACGTCTCTGAACGGTCTTCTCCTACCAGGATACAGCCCTCTGTGTCGTCATTTGTGTTCCCGACGTGGATGTAAACGTAGGTGAAGTCGGGCACGTCCTGAAGCCACAGCATGCCGCGGTGCATCTGCGGAAAGAGCCTCCCGTACCGGCCAGACATCCCACCCTCATTGCGCAACTTGATCTCGTATCGACCGGCGGGGATCCGGGTTTTTCCCGGAACCTTCATCTCTTGGAATGCGTCTTCGCACGTAAAGCAAAACATTCCCCACGCTTCGCGCTGTCGCTCCATCAACATCCCGAGCGTTGCCAGATCGTTTCCACTGTATCTCCAGATCTCAAGTTCCATGCCGTAGTTCCCCCATTGGTGGGTTTTGTGCTTTCAAATAAGCCGCAGCGACAGCGTTACCGCGCAGACTGGCAGCCGGCGAACCCCGCTTGACGAACAGTCGCGGCCGTCCCTCACCCGCGATCGCCGTCGTAACCCGACCATCGGGTATCCCCGGGTGTTTGATGTAGTCGAGTAGCTCGAGCGCGTCGGCAATTTTCCGTCGGTCGATACCGCGCTGGCCTTCGTAGATGCCCGGTAGCGCCGCGCTCGAGATCCAGGGACCTTTGCACCCCATGCACCCCGACTCGACAGCCTCGATCAAAGCCCACGCCGCAGGAGACATTCCCAGCGCGATCGCTTCCGCCGTGTTCTCTGTGATCGGTGCACGTAGGCAACTGCCGGCCGGATTGTAAGCCGGGTTAGGTAGCACCGTGTGTAGATAGTAGTTGACTGCTTCACGCCCGCCGCGGTTCAAATACCAATCCCACAGCACCTCGAAATAGAGTTCAGTAAGACCCGACGCGGCTAGATCCTCAAAACGCTGCTGCGCTGAATATACCGGGGCGTAGCGTCGATCGTCTTCGGTCTTCAAGATTCCGTCTTTGTGGTTCGATGTCAAAATGAAGTTGGCGAAGTTATCGCTCGTGAATTGGTTCATTCCCTTTGGCTGAAACTCCAACCTCGAGTTAGTGATCATCGGTTTCATGGCTTCCATAAAATCCGAGTTTTCATACGCGTTTGACTCTTCGATCACGATCAACAACTTTCGATGAAAATTCGCGTTAAACTTGTTGCCAACGTCTCGAGCATTCGGGAAGCCAACGTAATCTTGACGACCGATCGCACCGGCTAAAACAGTCGCGAGGAAGGTCTTCCCGTTACCCTGCACCCCCTGGATAAAAAGACACCATTGAAATTTGACACCCGGATTTTGCACGAGGGCGCGGCAATAGCTGAGCGTGATATCGCGGTTAAGCTCACCTGGTAGCAGTCGTTGCATAAAATCGAGGAAGAGCGACACATCTCCGGGGACTGCGGACACGATCGCCGGCGTGTATGTGTTCACCATCGACAACCCGCCGCCCGCTTCGGGTGGATAGATCATCCCAGTTGGGTCCGATGGCCGAAACGCTGATGAATCCACCTTCGGGAATCGCAAAGCCCGGTTACGTGTGAAACATTCGAAAGCGCTCTTCGTTGTGTCTTGGCTCCCCATCTCCATTTCGAAATTGTATCCACCATACACAGCGTCAATTTGCTCGCGGTCCATCAACAAACCCCGGGGTACGAATGTTCGCTTTACGTCGCTAATCCAAACGCACCCTTCGAAGTGCTTCGGCTGCAGATCCAGCGATAGCGTTGCGAGCCCCCCGGTGAATAGCGCGGGGGTTGCCTCAAGTTGTTCGATCGTCGGGGGGTTCAGCGGGTCGATCACGTCGCTAGCCGGGGGTGGAGCGCTATAGACGTTGCTACAACTCCCAACAGCAAAGCGAATCGTCCGCTCGCGGTAGTCGGGGCGATTGATCCATTTATCACGCTGGCCAAGCGCAGAAGCAGAGAAGAGCCGTTCCATTCTCGAGCAGTCCTTACCGCTCCAGAAAGCAAGATGCGCGCAGAGCGCCGCGTCGGCTTCGGAGAGTGACCCGTCGGGAACGGCGCCCTCCCACAGCTCTTTGAATGACCATGTAGCGCCAAAAGCTTGCCGCGCGCTCCCCGCCGCCCCGAGCATTTTCGTGAGTAGCTCAGTGTCATCGGTGGGCCCGGTCCACGTTGGGTCAGGAGCTTCGGTCCACTCGATCGCCTCACTAGCAGCCGACACCGGAAAATGCGCCGCGAACGCGTGTATATACGCTGTCAGATCGACGACGGGCAACGGCTCGAGGCCGTCGAAGGTCATCGCGCAGAAGCGGCCCCCAGTATAGAACTCAATTCCGAGATCCTTCCGGCGGTTACTATGCGGCGGAACGGACGTGTAGACACCAAAGAGATGAAAGCCCGTCCGCGACTGCGACAGCTCACACACTGCCCCGGGAAGCATTGACCGCGCCCACTCCGCAGCAGCGTTCCACTTCGCACCGTCCCAAGCGTGGTCAACATCGATGAAAAAGAAGGGATCCGCTTCAGTGAACACGAAACCTAGTTGACCGCCGGTCGCGATGGCTTCAACGAAGCTCAACCAATTCGCGGGATCCTGCGCGTCGATTGGGTAACCAGATGGGCTAACGGGAACCTTGGTTTGCTTCCCGTCACGTTCTACAAGCGCCCAATGTATCCACTGATTAAAGCCGGCGAAAATGGGGGGCTCTATAGGTGTCACTCCGTGGGCGCCTCACCTAAGGAACGCACCGACGGGCGGAAGACGAGCGCCCACCACGGTCCGCGGAGTTGGCCATCCTCGACGTCATGAACACGCCGCAACTCGAAAACGGGCAGACCATGTGTCATTGCCGCGGCGAAGGCTCGATATCCTGCCCAGGCATCACCGTGAAAACGGATCATGGGATCCGGGCAGGGGTGATCCGGACCACCTTCACAGGATTCGAAGGTCTCAACCCCAGCAGCGCGCAAAACGAGCACCGCGTGTCGAATGCCCGGATCCAAAGGAAGATCAACCTCCGGGGCGAATTTCTCCAGGTTGTCCGTCACCCCTGCTCCCCCTCGTCTCGAGCAGCGTTGTCGGCAATCATCATCGCGAAGTTGGCTACGTTCGTCGCGTGTTTGATCAGTTCTGTTCTAGATACGGCTCGATCCATCTTCCCGGCCCTGTTTAACAATTTTTTCGTAAGGTTCCGTTGCGACAGATCACTTCAATGCGTTGGCTTATAATCATGCTCTCGAAGTTTCTGTTCCATCTTGCTAGCAAACCAAAGAACCTCTTTCCGTGGGGCTATGGGCAATCGTCGCTTACTCATCGCTTACGCTTCCTCGATCCAGACCCAGAGTCTATAATCCTTCGGGAAGTGCTGGTAGAGAAAATGAGACACCGGGGAGTAGGTACCGACAACGCCGGGAAGAGCATCACAATCCAAACGGCCCCAGCCACCCCTAGAATTCAAACTTCCAATCGGCTGAATCGTGACAGCGCCGGGGGAAAAAATTGACGAAACGCAGTAACGGATATTTTTGAATTTTCCAAGACTCCAAACCTTGGCTGTTATATCTACGCAAAGCCACCCCCGCCCCGCCGTGTCTATCCATTTACCGCGTAGTCCCTTCACTAGCACCGGACTGCGTTTGGTCATCACGCTTCCCCTTTTACCAAGGCTTCGAACTCGCCTCGATTGCGCGCGAAGCCGGCGATACCGCCGCCCGTCTTCACGATGTTTAGAAACCGCTGCTGCGCGCGTTCCCGTTTGCTACCCGACCAGACCCAATCTCCACGCTTGCATTCGATCGCGGTTAGCACCGCCACGAGCTGTCCGACTTGCTCTTGACCGATCAGCATCGGGAGGAACCCGACAAGGTCGCTAGATTTTACGCTGCGATTGAGTTTGGCGGAATCGTTCGCCAGCCCATATCGCACCGGTACACCGTCATCGTCCCACTGCCCGACATTGTTGCGCCACAGCACACCGCCCCACATCGGCGCAGCTAGCCGAATCTCTGCTTGTGCGGCGGCTTCACTTCGCGGCGTAGGGTCTCGAGGGGGCGGCGCCGGCATTGCAAGTAGCTGCAGCAACTCAGTGAGCGGCTGTACACCGATTCCGTGACGTCGAGCCCATTCGCCAACCTCGTTACGCATTGCGCAACCGACGTTTCTTACGAGATGGGCCTCTGCGTGATTTCGACTTTCCTGTAGGCGGATCTGCTTTACGTTCCTGCGCGGCCTTCTGCCAGCGTGCGAGCGTCTCTTCACTCACCATCGTTCCGCCTTTGTTGATCTGGTATTGCTTCATAGCTCAGAACTCCCTAAATCATCGATCAATCGACACGCGAGTTGCTGCGCTTCCGGCCGGCCGAGTGCTTGTGCTGACACTACATCGATATTATATCGATAGAAAAATCGCTTTTGTCCTTCGCGATCCTCCCGCCCTTTGGCGCGCTGCATTGCTCCGTAGTGGCTGATCAGTTGTCTTAGGGCATGTTGGGCGCCCTGTCTTCGCGCGTGGCTCTTGCGGGCGCTAGCGGCCACTCCGTAGGACATCCCCGCGTGTGTCATCCGGCGGAATAGATCCGCGGGAGCTTCGTCAATCCGCCGCACCTCGCCATACAACGCCTCAAGCGCGGCCGTATCCAGCTGTACTAGATCACCCTCGACGAAGGTAGGACCGTCTGATCGTTCCGCTTCCCAAGGTGTCGCGCAGAACGGACACACGATGAGCGCGGCCACGTAGGGCCTCGAGCACTCGATACACGTGCGAGAGGGGACGATATCGGGATCCCGCTCCCCACGTCGCCTCGAGTCACGTCGATCGAGAGACCATGTCCGAGGGACGTCCGGGGGGCCGTTGTGGCGCTTGACGTTCCCAACATGATCGAGAATGACCGCAACTTTCCCCGGATACATCGGCCGCAAAGCTCGCCCGAACTGCTGCGTATACAGTGGATAACTGAAAGTCGGACGCGCAAACGAAACGACCTCGATAGCCGGCAGATCGAACCCCTCTCCAAAGAGATCGACGTTAACTAGCTGCATCAACTCACCCGCCCGAAAGCGTCGGATTAGGCGGTGCCGTTCACGTTCGGGAGTCTTCGCAGATACAGCAGCCGCAGACACACCCGCGTTGAGATAGGCAGCCGCAAGTTCATGCGCGGACTCGACGTCTACGGCGAACGTGATCCCCAGTTTCCCGCGTGCTCGAGTCAAGTAATGCTTGACGACATCCCCCACAAGGTGCGATCGCTTGACAGCTGCGCGGGCTTGATGCGCTTTAAAATCACCGGTTACCCCCGAGATCTCGACGTCCGACATATCGAGATCAGACGGCGGAACCCATACGATGTAATCGGTTAGATAACCTTGATCGATCAACGCCCGCATAGATGGGCCTTCAATCAAAGTCTCGAACACGCCGTCAGCGTGTGCCCCGAGTCCCTTTCCGTCAGCGCGGCATGGTGTAGCCGTGACCCCCAACCCTCGAGCGTTCGGAAACATCGCAACCGCGCTGCCCCATGTGTTCGCGCGTAGAACGTGATGGCCCTCATCCATTACCCACAGTCCTACCTGCGCGCACCAAGTGGCCAATCGATCAGCTCGAGAGGTAAGAGTTTTGACACCCGCAACCGACACCCGCGCGGCCGGATCGTAGAAGCATCGCCCCAATTCTTCGCGGTGTAGTTGCATGATCCATTTTACAGTCGAGGGCTGCGCGATAATTGAGTGCCAGACATTCTCGCGAGCAAGCGACAGCGAGATCTGTGACACAAGCTCTTGTCGATGCGCGATCGCTACCGCGGTGCCCGCGTTGCGCTTCAGAATATCGCTAAATTCGACGGTTTTACCGGCGCCCGTTGGAGCCGTCGCGAGAATGTGGCGTACGCCAGCGTTCCAAGCAGCCTCGATCTCAGCGACTTGCTCGCTTTGATACGGGCGAAGCTCTGACACTTCTAGCTAACTCCGCGCTCGAACATTTCCGGCCACTGCGCGCGGGTTTTTGGGGACCCTTTCATCTGAATCGCAGCAACGAAAACCTTTGCTGCGATTGCAGAAGTCAGCTCGTCTGGCCACATTCGTACAGCTGAATCAGTAATATCCAAAGCTACGGCGGTCTGTTTGTAGCTCCCGAAGAACTCGAGCACGTCGGATTTTTTCACAGTTTGTTCCCTAAAAAGAGTTGATAAGCTCGCTGAGGTATGTAGTCTGTCCACAATCAGAACGCAACTTCAAACAGCAAAGAGGTGAGAAATGGGCATCAAAATCGAAATTGACGGGACCGACCTGGACGAAATCGCTATCCACGTCCAAGAGTTGTACGAAGCCTTTTCAGACAATGACAAAGAAGATGCAACGCCAGCGACAGCGACGGCAGCAACGCCAGCGCCAGCGACGGCAGCAACGCCAGCAGCAGCCGCGGGAACAGTGCCCGTCCCGGGATCGGTAGACCTCGACGTTGACGGACAGCCGTGGAACGAAGAGATTCACAGCTCAGCAGCGACCAAAAAGAAAAACGGTCAATGGACCGTGAAGCGCGGCGCCGACAAAGCACGCATAGCGGCTATCTACGCTGCGCACACCGCGGCTGCAGCACTCGCCGCAACACCGGCCGCAGCAACACCGGCCGCGGTAGCAACGCCGGCCGTCGACCCCCTCGCAGCAGCTGTAGCCCCCGCGCTCCCGCCCACTACGGGGGAAGACCCGATCGCCGCGTGCATCCGGACCGCTTCGGAGATCATCACAACGGGCGGGCAGGATCCGGCAGCGGTTGCCGGAGTTAGTCAGCGGATCAATGCTGTGATGGGCAAGCACGGGCTCGTAGGTACTCCGCAGCTGACGCAGAATCCGCAACTTGCGCCCGCCGTGCTGATCGATCTGCAGGTATTGGCACGGGAGTGCGGGATCGCGTGCTGAAGCTAATCCCATCGAACGCGCCGCGGTTCGTACCGTGCCCGGGCAGCGTGGGAATGGAAGCACCGTTCCTGCGCTCCCCGGCGCACCCGGTAACCGCGGAAGGGATCGCGCTTCATTGGGCATGCGAACGTGTGTTGATGTCTTGGCTACCGGTGAACAATTTCGAGCCGCTCTCGCTCTCGCAATTCCGCGGCAACGTATGCCCGGAAAATGGCGTGATCATTTCCGACGAAATGGTATGGGCGGGGGGTGTCTATCTGCAAAAGATCTGGAACCGCGCGCACGTATACCCGGAAGGTCTGCAGATCGAAAAGCAACTCAGCGCGCACCACTACATCGAAAAATTCAGCGGTCGAACGGATGCGCTTTGGAAATCTCAAGATGGCAAATGGTTAAGCATCTATGATCTAAAGTTTGGCTACGGAATCAAGCACGCTTTCGAAAACTGGCAGCTGATTAGCTACGCGCTTGCGGCACTCGATGAACGCACCGAAATGGTCGAGCTTGTTCTTGTCCAACCGCGTGGGGCGTCCGCTGCGCAACCGGTCAAAGTGTGGCCACTGACGATCGAGAAGTTTTGGACGTATGGCCGAACGCTTATTGATTCCGCCCTAGAAGCTCGAGGCCCCAACCCTCGCACCGTTGCGGGCGCGCATTGCCGTTACTGCAAAGCCGCCACGCAATGCGGAACACAACGAGCCGCGGGGATGAACGCTCTCGACACTGGACTAGCGGGCGTTGATGTTGAACTGTCAGAACCCGAGCTAGCGCATGAAATCGAACTACTCGACCGGGCGAAAGATCTTGTCAGAGCACGGCTTGACGCTCTCGAGGCTCTCGCGATCGCACGCATACAAGCCGGGAAGCCCGTCCCGGGTTACAGCTACCGAAAGACACAAGGGAACCGAAGCTGGACGCTACCCCCCGCGCAGATCGTTGCGGTCGGCAATCTCTTCGAAGTAGACGTAGAAGAGCGGAAGCCGCTCAGTCCCAACCAAGCAGAGGGGCGCGGATTGCCGCGTCAAATGATCGATTTCTACACTGAGCGTAAAGAACTCGCCGCCAAATTGACGCGCGTAGATCGAAACGCAGCAAGAGAGGTTTTCCAAAAATGAGTATCGAATATGTTACGAGTCCCGTTGCCCGCTACGTGCAAGGCGACCTTTGGCAAGGAAGCTCGAAGGGCTACCAGGGCAAGCCATTGACCGACCGAGCAGGCAACCCGAAAACCGAATGGTATATCGGCGCCGCGTGTCCGAAGGGGCCGGAGTTTGACGCCTTCTGGGCTCACGTTGTGGCCAAAGCGCAGCTCGATTTTCCGGCCGGTGAATGGCGACTGCCGCACTTCAGTTGGAAAATTGAAGACGGCGACAATCCGAAGCACGCGGCAAAGGACGGATTCGCCGGGCATTGGATCCTCAAGCTGAAGTCGGGGTTCGCGCCCGCGGTCTACGATGAAAACTACGTTCAGCTCGTGGATCCGAACACGGTCAACAAAGGCGACTATTTGCAGATCAACGTTGCGGTTCAGGGCAACGGCGATCCCGCGACCGGCAAGCCCGGGATCTATCTCAATCTCGGGATGACGATGCGTGTCGGTTACGGCCCACGGATCGCGTCGGGCCCGAGCCCGCAGGAAGTGTTCGCGCAACGTGGAGCTTTGCCACCCGGCGCGAGCGCCGTTCCCCTCGCCGTACCCGGGATGGCGCCTGCCCCCGTGGGTGTCGTCCCGGTTGCGGATCCTTTGCACCCCGCCATCCAGCCGGCAGCGGTCGTCCCGGCCGTCGCAGCCGTCCCGGCCGTCGCAGCCGTGGTCCCGGCCGTCGCAGCCGTCGCGCCCGCCGCGGTCGTCCCGGCCGTCGCAGCCGTCCCGGCCGTCGCAGCCGTGGTC
>SDBT01007247.1_pt1 | contig 18285 bp, 12 predicted proteins | sample 2277101 | NCBI WGS metagenome assembly SDBT01 (sample SAMN10404973, study PRJNA504765) | marine sediment metagenome | isolation source: marine sediment core GS10_PC15, 103 cmbsf | place: Arctic Ocean: Southern Knipovich Ridge | collected 2010
CCCATCGTCTGGATCAGTGATGGTGATTACCGGTGCCGTGTTATCGACGGTGTAGCTTACCGATAGCATGGCGGCATTCCCCGCGGTATCGGTGGCGGTGACCGTCATGGTATGAGTTCCTTCAGTAGTGCCATAGCCAGTCTGGACCACCAATGGGCTCGGGTCAAGGTTGTCGGTGGCACTGAAAGCGGCTGGCGGTAGAGCGGCACTGGTATAGTATGCCCCATCGTCTGGATCAGTGATGGTGATTACCGGTGCCGTGTTATCCACGGTGTAGCTTACGGATTGTGTGGCCGTATTCCCCGCGGCATCGGTGGCGGTGACCGTCATGGTATGAGTTCCTTCAGTAGTGCCATAGCCAGTCTGGCCCACCGATGGGCTCGGGTCAAGATTGTCGGTGGCACTGAAAGCCGCTGACGGTAGACTGGCACTGGTATAAGATGCACCATCGGTTGGAGCCGTGATGGTGATTACCGGTGCCGTGTTATCCACGGTGTAGCTTACAGATGCCGTCGCGGTATTCCCCGCGGCATCGGTGGCGGTGACCGTCATGGTGTGAGTTCCCTCGGTAGTGCCATAGCCAGTCTGGCCCACCGTTGGGCTCAGGTCAATATCGTCGGCGGCACTGAAAGCTGCTACAGGTAGATTGGTACTGTTATAGTATGCCCCATCGGTTGGAGCTGTAATGGTGATTACCGGTGGTATCGTATCAATAGGGTTGACGGTGATGGTCACCGTAGCTACGTTCGACTCCGCCATACCATCGTAAGCCTTGTAGGTGAAGCTGTCAGGGCCGTTATAGTCGGCATCGGGGGTATAGCTGAAGCGGCCATCCTCATGGAAGATCAGACTGCCGTGAGCCGGGCCGCTGACTGGCCGAGGGATGTCAACTGTGAGAGGGTCTCCATCTGGGTCTTCGTCGTTTGACAGAACGCCTGGGGCAGCCACGTACAGGAAAGTGCCCTCATTGGTAGAGTAGCTGTCATTCACCGCCACTGGTAGCTGGTTAGGCTGATAGACATAGGCTGCGCCGGCGGGGTTGTACCCCTCAGCCCCGACCACGATGGCGTCCCCGCTGATGGCTACCGAATTGCCGAAATGGTCGTCTTCGCCGAGGTCACTGGCCACGAACTGTTCTATTTGGCTCCAGGTGGCGCTGCTGCGCACAAAGACAGAGGCCGAGCCGGCATCGTCTATCCAACCGACTATGGTATAGATATTGTCGTACGGAGCCCCGACCATGATGGTGTCCCCGCTGATGGCTACGGAAAGCCCGAACCGGTCCCAGTCGTTCCCCCAGCTGTCGAGGAGCTTTTGCTGCTGGCTCCAAGTGGACCCGCTAGTGAGGTGCTTAAAGGCATAGGCTGCGCCGGAATTGGTACCATTGTCATCGTCTCCTTCAGCACCGACAACGATGGTGTCCCCGCTGATGCCTACGGAGTTCCCGAAAGCATCGCCCACTGCCCCGTCGCTGGCGAGGAGCTTTTGTTGCTCGGTCCAGGTGCTGCCGCTGCGCACAAAGACATAGGCCGAGCCAGAATAATTGCCGTTGTCATCGTCCCGCCAAGCACCGACGACGATGTAGTTCCCGCTGATGCCTACGGAGCACCCGAAGCTGTCTGATTCCGCGCCGTCGCCGGCAAGGAGCTTTTGCTGCTGGCTCCAGACGCCACTGCTGCGCACGAAGACATAGGCCGAGCCGGAATCGATGCCATTACCATTACTGTCCGCTTCAGCACCGACGACGATGTAGTTCCCGCTGATGCCTACGCTGACTCCGAAGCTGTCGTCTTCGGCGCCGTCGTCGGCAAGGAGCTTCTGCTCCTGGCTCCAGACGCCACTGCTGCGCACGAAGACATAGGCCGAGCCAGAATCAGTGCCATTGTCATCGTCTCCTTCAGCACCGACAACGATGGTGTCCCCGCTGATGGCTACGGAAGTCCCGAAAACGTCAGCTAGTGCCCCGTCGCTGGCGAGGAGCTTTTGCTCCTGGCTCCAGACGCCACTGCTGCGCACAAAGACATAGGCCGAGCCAGAACCATTACCGTTGTCATCGTCCCTGGAATCACCGACGACGATGGTGTCCCCGCTGATGGCTACGGAAGTCCCGAAACCGTCAGCTAGTGCCCCGTCAGCGGCGAGGAGCTTGGCCTCTTTATATGCGGCCATCGCCGGTTGTGCCGGCAGAAGGCTCCCGCCCAGAGCCAGAATGACTGCTAAACTGATAATCAATAACCTTTTCATCCTTCGCACCTCTTTTCAATAATATTTGATGTCAAAGCCAAATTCACCTGATTATGAAATGTCTCAATCACTTATGGTTCTTGCCCTCATTTCACCTTTGTCGTCAAATTTTATACCTAAACTAATCTCACGTCAATGCAAGAAACATGAAACTTCTATGAAAGTTATACTTCCAGGCAATTCATACTTAACCTCGAAATTATTCATCGTGCCCCTCTGAAGGATATAGATTCTCAAGGCCAAGTCTTTTTGACCAGGGCAATCGTACACCTGATTTTACTCGTCAACAAGACATAACCTTTTTTGGAACGGGCAGGGAATTTTCACAGGTAATTGTAGCTGAGAGTCACAATCCGTCATAATGTGCAATGAAGGAAGATTTTTAGCTAACAAAAAGCTAACGGAAGGAATGTAACCGGATAACACGAAACGGTACTATACGCACAAATTAAGTTTTTCGGGGTAGACGGAATAATACCAAATCGAACGTAAAAGTACTATACAGGACACCGTCTAACAGACTTTTAATCAGGGTGTCCAGGGTTCGAGACCCTGACGGCCTACCAAAGCTAAATAGACCTTCCCTGCCGGGGAGTTTTGAAAGAATCAGGGTGTCAAGACACTAGGTCAACCGACACCCTGATTTTAGTATTTCTAGGACAACATATCAAATACCTGGGCCTTAAAAAGGTTCCTTTTTAGTAGACGTTAGACTACCCAACGGATTATTCAACCATGCCGACTATTTTACCATTAAATGTAGCTTAGAAAGTGGTACAATTACTTGAGGCAGGTCATAGTATTCTATTTAAACTGGTGAGTAACTAAAGGTGGACTCGTTATTGTGTAAAACTGGTGGAGGCGAGGCTTATGTGAGACCTCACCTTTGGATTATTAATGTAGTAAGTGGGAGCTAGTAATGTGAATACCAGCAAACTCTCGCCGAAACTTCTTAGCGGCATAATGCTGGCCATATTCCTTGCTGTTGCCCTTGGCATTCGCGTCTGGCTCCCCTATGACCGGGTTTTTAGTAACGAGTGGATCAGATTTATCGGGACCGATGCCCTTTACCATATGCGCATTGTTGACCTCATGGTCCACAATTTCCCCCATTTCAGTAGTTTTGACCCGTATTTTATCTATCCCGGGGGCGGCACATTCGGAAATCTGCTCTTCTTTGATTGGCTCCTCGCTGGTATTATATGGGTTATTGGTTTGGGATCACCCACCACGCATACTATTGATATAGTAGGTGTCTATTTTCCAGCGGTTCTCGGAGCACTGACCCTTATTCCCGCTTATTTCATTGGTAAGGAGCTGTTTAACCGCTGGGTTGGAGTGTTTGCGGCCGGTCTGCTAGCTGTGTTGCCCTCTGAATTCTTGGGACGCTCCATATTGGGCTTTACCGACCATCATGTTGCCGAAGTGCTCTTTACCACCATGACCACGATGTTCCTGGTTCTGGCAATTAAAGCTTCAAGAGAAAGGGGGTTAACCTTCAGCCATCTCTGGCAACGGAACTGGACAATAATTTCTAAGCCTATCATTTATAGCTTGCTTGCTGGTAGCTGTTTAGGCATCTACCTTATAACTTGGCAGGGAGCACTGCTATTTGTCTTCATTATCTCGTTATATTTCATAATTCAGTTCATCATTGACCACCTGAAGCATCAACCCACTGGCTATCTAGGTGTGGTTGGTTTTTTTCTCTTTCTGATTGCCCTGGCGATTTATGCCCCAATCGGGCCTGGCAGGTTTTACCTGGCGGCTCTTATCATTGCTGTGGCTATCCCACCATTTCTGGAAGTTATTTCTCAGTTGATGGCAAGTAAGAAGATAAAGCCAGCCTACTACCCCTTGACTCTGGTTATACTGGGGGGGATAGGCTTGGCTATCTTCTATGCCATTGAATACGCTATTGGTTCACGCCTCCTTGTATCAATGTTAAGTATGTTCAGTATCTTCATGCCGAGAGGAGCCCAGCTTACCACTACAGAAATGCAGCCTTTCCTTTTCCCTAGGGGTTACTTCTCACTTGCGGTTGCCTGGGGTAATTTCAACGTCAGCTTTTTCTTAAGCTTCATCTCCCTCGGTATCCTATTCTACCTTGTTGTCAGGCGGGGGAGTGCCGAAAAAACCCTCCTGCTGGTGTGGGGCCTGCTGATGTTGTTAGCTACTCTGGGACAGCGCCGCTTCGCTTACTATTTTGCTGTTAATGTAGCGCTGCTTAGCGGTTACCTGTCAGTCTTGGCCTACTTTGTAATACGGTACATTATTGATTATCTGAGGGGCGCAAGGACTGACTATATGTCCGGACAAATCCTTGAACTTACTGGTTTTGAAGAGCTAGTAGCCCGACCTACAGAACCGGTAGCTAGGGCAGAGAGGAGAAGGGCCAGACTGAAAAGAAGGCGTTATGCACGTTTTCGTCCTACCATCATACACACAAGTATCAGCATTTGGGTAATAGTTGTCTTCTTCGTCGTCTTCTTTCCTTGTATTTCACCAGCAATGGCCTCAGCCAGTCAGGCACGGTTTGCCCCCAGTGATGCCTGGGTTAGCTCTCTCTATTGGATGAAAGAAAACACCCCCGATCCCTTTGGCGACCCTGACTTCTACTATCAGCTCAACGAATCGCCTCAACCAGGGGAAAGCTACAGTTATCCTGAATCTGCTTATGGGGTAACGGCTTGGTGGGATTATGGCTATTTGATTACCCGCATTGCCCACCGCATGCCTACTGCCAACCCTGGCCAGAGTCCACCACAAGTGATTAATAACGCTAACATCCTTCTATCTCAGGATGAAGAACTGGCTAACGACATAATGGGGAAATTAAATTCGTTATACATAATCATCGATAACGAGACAGTCACCAGCAAATTCGATGCGATAGTCACTTGGGCAGGAAGGGAACACACCGAATTTTTCGATTTCTACTTCGTGCCGCAGGGAGACCGGCTGGTGCCAGTTCCATATTATTACCCCGAATACTACCGCTCTTTATGCAGCCGGCTGTATAACTTCGACGGTAAAGCAGTAACCCCCAAAATCGTAGATGTCATCTCCTACCAGGAAAATGAGGACGAGAAAGGTAATCTCTATAAGGTAATCACCAGCGCAGAGGAATTTGGTAGTTATGAGGAGGCGGAAGCTTATCTTCTAAGCCAGGAGTCAGCTGATTACAGAATAATCGGTGTCAACCCATTTATCAGCCCGGTGCCCTTAGAAGCGCTTGAACACTATCAGTTGATTCATAGCTCTGATAGCTCGATAGAGATACAAAATGTAGGAGCAATACCGGCAGTAAAGATCTTTGAGTACAGTGCAACAACTGACCCCTAATTTCTGTACATAAACGCTTCTGTAGCCTCAGTTATGAAAAAGGCGGGCGTGTAAAATACTTGGGCAAGCCAGGATGACACAACGTTATGCGCCGCATATAACGGATGAGGAAGCAAGGCTGGTAGCTCGTATCATTGGACTGGCAACTCAATATGGTAGGTATGGTCATTCAACGGTAAGCTAACAGATGAAATGATCAACCGGGAGATTTTTACCACACTGACAGAGGCGCAGATATTGATCGAGCAGTGGCGGCAGGAGTATAATTAGGTTCGACCACACAGTGCATTGCGCTATCGGCCACCCGTTCCTGAAGCTATTATGCCAGTAATTATGCCGACAACTCTAACTTAGAAAGTGGTACAACTATCGCGGGGCAGGTCAATAAGACAGATTAATAAGTATTTTTGCATATGAGGTAGTAGGTGAGAATAGGGATAACTGGCGGTTGCGGCGAATTAAGCCGTTGAACAAAGAATTGCTTTTGAAAGCAATTAGTAAGGCGCAATACGTGGTTACTCTTGAGGAACATAGCGTCACTGGTGGTTTAGGCAGTGCTGTAGCTGAAGTCCTTGCTGAAAGCTCCAGTTCCGTTAAGTTCAACAGGCTTGGTCTGCCCGACGATTTTTGTCGTATATACGGTACGCGCCAGTTCCTTCAAGGTGAGATCGGCCTTGATGTGGAAGGCGTAAGTAAAAGGCTAGCCGAAATGGTGATTCAAGGATAATATTTTTTACCCAAGTGCTGATGATACAACTATCGGGGGCAGGTCAAAAGTAGAGAATTAACTTAACAAAGGAGGGTTTACGACCAATTTTTAGTTTTGCTTATCCCTTTATGTCTAAAGTGCTAAGAATGAGATGATCGGGTGAGTAACTTTATCAATCCATGCTAGGTATGCATTAAGATGACGAAAATGGCATCCAATCCGACTGTTAGTATAGTTATTCCCACATATAATAGAGCGCACCTCCTCAGTAGAGCCATCCAAAGCGTTTTGAATCAGACGTATGCGGATTTTGAGCTAATTATCGTTGATGATGGCTCAACAGATGAGACGGAAAAGCTGGTGAAAAGCTTTAATAGTAGAATGATTAGATATATACGGTACAGGGAAAATAAAGGCGAAGCTGCTGCCCGTAATGCAGGAATCCAGTCAGCTAAGGGAGAGTATCTAGCCTTTCTGGATAGCGATGATGAATGGATGTCCGAGAAATTAGAAAAGCAAATGAGGATTTTTGAAAAAGCACCGCCAGAGGTGGGCATCGTATATACTGGCTTTGTTGTGACAAGAAATAAGAAGAAAAAGTATATACTCTCTGGGGGAATGGCCTCAGAAAACGGCGATGTCTTCCGTAATCTTCTCAAAGGAGATTTTGTGTTACCATCGACCATACTAATAAAGGTGGAGTGTTTTAAAAGAGCCGGTGTATTTGATGAGCGCTTTTCCAGAATGGCAGATTCGGAACTATTCCTGAGAATGTCAAGGTATTACCAGTTCAAGTGTGTCAATGAGCCACTGGTGATATACTATCCTCAACCCGATAGTATATCTGCGAATAAAAGTACCTGTATTAAACCATATAAGCTAATACTGGAAATGTATTTTGAGGACATTAAACAAGACAAAAGAATACTCGCGAGCTACTACTTCGTGCTGGGGGACCTTGTGTGTTGTTACGGAGAACTCAGTCAGGGAAGAGATTACTTTATCAGAAGTGTTAAGGCGTATCCGCGAGATATTAGATTCTTTGGTGCGTTTCTGATATCTTTGCTTGGGAAGCGTATATATAGTGTAGTGGCCAAAAGATACCACGAAATTATAACGCCGTTCTAAAAAGGCGAATGACTGCCGTGGGGGATTGCAAGTGCGTTATCTAGTTACTGGCGGTAGCGGCCCTGCCCCAGGTAATTGCACCACTTTCTAAGTCGGTATGGTTGAATAATCCGTTGGGCAGTCTAACGTCTACTAAAAAGGAGGATTATTCTATGGAACTTATAAGGGTAGCAATTAATGATTCCTAAGAAAGCAGTAAGGAGAATGATAGATGCAATCTTGCATCCTTTTGGTTTCATACTTATGCGCAAGAGCTTGCTTCTTGATTGGCAGAAAAGTGGAAGGATAGAATACAGCTATAATAAAGTCAAATTACCGGAAGGTGCGGATGACTATCTGAGTCAGAATAATGAGAAACTTGTCCAATTGACAAGAATCTATGCATCACTAGATACTGCAGTCGTAACACCGTCGTTATGGACTAGTAAGCATTTGCGACCTAGCGATCTCAAGTATTTTCGGGGTGACAATCCCTACGTTTGGCAATTTAAGGATTATAACTTTGAAACTTCATATGTTATAACGACCTATTATGTCAAAACAATAGACACTCTCAACCTTCTAGAGAAACTCAAAGAGGATGACGAATTTGGGATCTATACTTTCGAGGTTGGTAATCAAGTAGTTAGCCGTGACTTTTTAGATTCAATCATCGAAATATATTTCCTTGAAAAGCACTTGGGAATCTCCAGGCTCCCACATATTAAATTGCTTGACATAGGTGCCGGATATGGACGTCTTGCACATCGAATGGTGGAAGCTCTGCCACACATTGATTATTACTTTTGTACAGATGCGGTGCCGTCTTCAACCTTCATTAGTGAATATTACCTTCGTTTTCGCAACGTTCATAATAAGGCAAGAGTCGTTCCTCTTCATGAAGTAGAAGATGTTTTGGTGAATCACTCTATTGACATCGCTATTAACGTTCACAGCTTCTCAGAATGTACAACCACCGCTATAGACTGGTGGCTAAGTAAACTAGCGAAACACAAGATCCGGTATTTGATGATAGTGCCCGGTTATATTGATCCAGATGGTCGACTGTTGGTATGCCATACGCGTGAAGACTACCTCCCAATTGTTGAGAGGTATGGGTATAGCCTGCTTGCCAAGGAATCAAAGTACCGAGATCCGGCTGTGCAACGGCACGGTGTGACACCCACATACCATTACCTGTTCGAGCTGTCTTCCCGTTGATCTCAAAAGCCCATTATTATTTGATTTCTAAATAACAGCGATATTAAGATGGTACTATGTTCCAACTTGAAATAGAATTTGTTATATGTTCATTTTGTGATAGTCCCATTAAGGAAAGGGTATGCAGAGTAGTACTAAAATATCTGTAATTGTGGTCAACTACAATGGTATGCCTCATATTGACACCTGTATTTCTTCAGTATTGAGCCAGACCTATACTGACTATGAGGTTATATTTGTTGATAACTGCTCCACGGATGACAGCTTAAATTACGCTAGAATGGAGTTTCCAGACTTGATTATTGTGGCTAACGATAGAAACATAGGTTATGCTGGCGCTATTAATTCCGGCTTATTTTATGCCACCGGACAATATATTGCCCCACTCAATATGGATACCGAAGTCGCCCCCAACTGGCTGGACAGTATGGCTAGATTCCTGGATACAAATCCATTGGCAGCAGCGGTCACTCCAAAGATTTTGCTTTCTGACGAGCGAGAAATAATTAACACTAAAGGTAAAGTCATCCATATTAGTGGTCTTAGCTTTTGCCGTAATCTGGGGGAAAAAGACAATGGCTCAATGAGCCCGGAGAGGGTATTTGGCATTAGCGGTTGCTCTTATTTGATCAGGCGTAAAGTTTTACAGCAAATGGGTGGTGCGCCACAAGGTTGTTTCATGTCTGATGATGTGACGATTTCCTGGCTCTTAGATTTAATGGGTTACGAGATATACTGTGTTCCTGAGGCGGTAGTCTTTCATAAATACGCTTTAAAGATGAACCCAAGTAAGCTTTTCCATTTGGAGAGAGAGAGGCAAACCCTGTTGTTCTCTACTTTGAAAGCGCATACTCTGGCAGCTTATTTCCCCATCTTTGTGACAATAGAGCTTATGATATTAAGCTATTGCCTGATAAAGGGCAAAGCGTATTTTGGAGCTAAACTCAGATCTATGGTCTCAGTCTGGCGAGATAGGGACAATATAAAGCGTAAACGGGAACAGTACCGCTTATTACGAAAGATTTCTGACCGCGATTTGTTTAAAAAGCTGGATTATAATTTGAAATGGGCTCAATTATTGCATATTGTGAGATAATGCTGCAGTTATTAGGATTCCATAATGTGGGGCTATAGAGAGCTTGTTAAAATTTTATTTATCACCGATCTGAAAAATAGGTATCAGAATACCACTCTCGGGTTTTTCTGGTCTATTCTCAGTCCCTTCTTCTTAGCGATGGTCCTGTACGCCGTATTCAGGCATGTCTTTCCGCATGATGAAAATTTTGCCATAAACTTGCTTGTAGGCATAATGGCGTGGCGGTTCTTTCACTATGGTACGACGGCGGCCCTTAATTCGGTAGTTGAGAAGACCAGTTTGGTGACCAAGGTATTTTTGCCAAGGCAAATATTGGTTCTTAGCAAGTCTTTATCAAGTCTGGTAAGTTCCATGCTTGAGTTTCTGGTTCTAGTACCTGTAATATTTGTGTTGCTCAGGCACATACCTGTGACTATGCTTCTATTTCCTGTGATTCACGTACTATATTTCTGCCTCATTTTTGGAATCGGACTCTTCTTATCTGCTTTGTTTGTCTACTTCCGCGACATCAATCAGATATGGGAGGTGTTACTCAACGTCCTTTTTTTCACTTCACCTATTATCTATCCGCTATCACAAGTTCCTGACACGCTGATGCCATACTATATGTTTAATCCTATAACGCGACTCATTACTATATACAGAGATGTGATGATTGCGGGAAAGTTACCTTCAATCGACAGCCTAATCGTTGTCATAAGCTTCTGCGCCATAGCTCTCCTCGTAGGCAGCTTTACTTTTGGGAAGCTGCAGCGCCGTTTTGCTGAGGTAATATAATGTATGCTGTAGTAGCTGAAAACGTTTCTAAAAGATTTAAAATTCCTCATGAGAAGCGGACAACACTGTTTCAAAACATAGTTGGTCTGGTGAAAAGGCAATTTGATTATGAAGAATTTTGGGCATTAAGAGATCTCAGCTTTGAGATAAAAAAGGGGGAGACCTTCGGTGTAATAGGTAAAAATGGCTCGGGAAAGACCACATTACTTAAGATAATGGCGAAGGTGTTGTATCCAGATGCTGGTTCAATTAGATTAAATGGCAAAGTTGCTTCCTTTCTGGAACTGGGAGTCGGCTTTCAGCTGGAGCTAACCGCTAAGGAGAATGTTTATATCTATTCGTCCATCCTTGGAATGAGCAGCAAAGAGACAAAAAAGAAGTACGGTGATATATTTGAATTCGCCGAACTAAGGAAATTTGAAAACATGAAACTGAAGAAATTTTCTTCAGGGATGTATTTGAGGCTAGCCTTTTCTACGGCTATTTACGCTAACCCAGATACCTTGTTAATAGATGAGGTATTTGCCGTGGGCGATGAGGCTTTCCAGAAGAAGTGCATAGACAAAATAAACGAACTGAGACAACAGAATAAGACCATTGTCTTTGTGTCTCATTCACTGGACGCCATAAAAAGACTATGCCAAAGATCATTGCTCATCAGTGACGGCAAAATCATTTCAATAGGCAATACGGAAGGCGTGATAAGTGATTACAGGGCAATGCTAAACGGAGGGTAAATGCAATGCCCGAATGGAATAGCGATGGACGAGGGCCCTTTATTTCCTGGCCCTAGCTTTGGAAATTGATTTAGAAGTCATACGTTTCGAGTATATATTAAACACAGCGTACTATAGTAATGCAGATCCCAAGTAGTTATCAGAAGGTGATTGAAAAGCTGCTGCCCCAGGGCACAAAAAGAAGTTATTATTGTGCGCTTGTGGTAACCGGCATCAGAGTGATTTTAGACGAAGGTTGGCCGAGTTTCTTTAGAAAATTAAAGGTCTGGCTTAAATTCAGAAAAGCTGTGTTAAGGTTAAATACTCTCGGCTTACCCAAATTTAAGGCCTCAGTATCGAGAAAAGAGGCTGAGGAGTTAACACTTACTGAGCCTTCCCAAAGACCAGTATTATCAATAATTATTCCTGTTTATAACAAATGGGAGTATACCGTCAATTGCTTGAAGTCAATTTGTGAAAACACTCAGGCGGATTATGAGGTTATTGTGGTAGATGATGCTTCTCGTGATGGGACTACTGAAGTATTGTCAAAAGTCAGGAATCTACATCTGATCAGGAATGACGAGAATGTCGGATTTTTAGAATCCTGCAACCGGGGAGCCAAAGTAAGCAGAGGTGACTATATCTTATTCTTAAATAACGATGCAATGGTTACAAAGGGTTGGTTAACACCTATGCTGGAGACCATAGGCAGGGAGGATGTGGGCGCCGTTGGTTCTAAGCTTATTTACCATGATGGAACTCTGCAGGAGGCCGGTGGGGTAGTATGGAATGATGGCTCATGTTTAAATTTCGGGCGCTGGGATGATCCTGAGAAACCGGAGTATAACTACACCAAAGAAGTCGATTACTGTTCGGGTGCTTGTCTTCTTGTAAAAAAGAAATTGTTTGATAAAATAGGTGGTTTTGATGAGAGATTCAAACCAGGCTACTATGAAGATACTGACCTTTGTTTCTCGCTCTCAATCCTTGGATATAAGGTTATTTATCAGCCAATGTCAGTCGTAGTGCATGCCGAGGGAGTAAGTTATGGCAATGATATTTCTTTTGGCATCAAGAAGTATCAGGAGATAAACAAGACGAAATTCGTGGAAAAATGGAATGCTGTTCTGCAAAAATACCACTACAGCCCAAGTTCAGGCCATCTTTACCTTGAAAGAGACAGGGGTTTCGGTAAAAAAATTCTCGTAATAGACCATTATGTTCCAACATATGATATAGACTCGGGTTCTTTGCGGATGTTTAATATGCTTAAAATATTCTCAGAACTCGGATTTAGGGTCACTTTCATTGGTGCTAACTTATTGGGAATTCAGACATATACACAGGAACTACAACAGCAAGGGATAGAGGTTATCTACGCCCCTTATGTTCTCTCCATTGAAAAATACATCAAAGAGTATGGTATATATTTCGATCTAGTTATCTTAAGCAGACCTCACGTTGCTATTAAATACATGGAGACGGTAAAACTGAATTGTACCATGGCGAAGGTTGTGTATGATACAGTTGATCTTGCCTTCTTAAGGGAATTCAGGAGAGCCAAGATTGAGAAGAACGAAAAAGTCTTAAGACAGGCTGAGAAGTCTAAGAAAGTTGAATTATACTTGGCCGAGAGTAGTGACATTACTTTTGTCGTAAGCTCTAGTGAGAAGGCCTTGCTCCTAAAAGAAAACCCTGGACTGAACATCGCGGTTGTGAGTAATATACACGATATCACAATACCACAGAAGCCATTTTCAGATAGAAAGGATGTGTTGTTTGTGGGTAGTTTCGGCCATCTCCCTAATATCGACGCAGTAGCCTATTTTGTAAATGATATATTTCCTCTGATAAAGAAGAAGTTACCTGATTTGCACGTGTACATTGTCGGTAGCAATCCAACAAAAGAAGTGCTATCTTTGGGTTCCAGTGATGTGACGGTAACTGGCCATGTAGAGGATTTAACTCCTTACTTTGAAAACTGCAAAGTTTTTGTTGCGCCGCTGCGATACGGAGCCGGTGTCAAAGGAAAGATCAATCAGAGTATGAGCTATGGACTGCCGGTAGTCACCACTACAATAGGCGCAGAGGGCATGGCGCTCACCCAGGGTGAAGATATTCTGGTGACAGATGAACCGCAAAAATTTGCTGAAAGCATTGTGCTGCTTTATAACGATGAAAATCTATGGAATAGGCTTTCAAGAGGTTCGATTGAACATGTTCGGAGGAATTATTCGTCGGAAGTGACCAAAGAGAGGTTGAAGGAGGTCCTGCGTATACTTGATATAACCATGAACAAAAACACAGAACTGCGAGGCAGTCTTTGGGAAATGCGTGAGGACTGGAATAGAAGGGCAGAGGAAAATTTCAAGTATTATATCGGGTACAATCGAACAGAGAAGGAATTTGAAGAATCGGGAAGAGTACATGTAGACGATTTTATAACGAAGGACTTAGAACTTATTTCGGGTGGTATAGAACCTAAAAAGATACGCACATTAGAGATTGGTTGTGGGGCAGGAAGGATGACCAGATATCTTGGCGAGCTCTTTGGAGAAGTTCATGGAGTTGATGTTTCTGATGAAATGATTCGCAAGGGTAAAAATAGGCTAAAATCAATGAGCAATGTTCACCTGTATCAAAATAGTGGATGCGATTTATCTATGTTTTCTGATAACTATTTCGATTTTGCCTTCTCATATATAGTTTTTCAACACATTCCAGAAAAAGAGGTAATAATAAATTACATAAAAGAAGCCTACAGAGTTCTAAAACCCAATAGTATGTTTAAATTTCAAGTTCAGGGATACTTGGGGGAAGAATATCTGAAGACGAAGAAGGATACTTGGCTTGGCGTTTCGTTTTCTGAGCGTGAGATAGAAGAAATAGCCAGAACTGCGAGTTTTAAAGTTCGTAATATGAAGGGACAAGGGACGCAATATTTCTGGATAACCTTGGAAAAACTGAGATAAGTGCTTCTGGGAGAAATTTGAACGCACCCATGACAAATGATAGTCGCAGCGACTTGAAGGGATTCTGCACGGCTCCTTGGGTGGAGGCGGTTCTATACAGGGATGGAGCCAGTGGATAAACCTAGCCTAGCCATGATAAAGCATTCATAGATTTCGTGGCCCGCCTGGATGAAAAAAGATTGAGGAAGGCCTGATACATCCAACGCACTTGATGGCTAGGCTGAAACTACAGTCTACTCCAGATGGCCTTTTTCTATCATATAATCCCTCAGGGCTTCCTGCCAGCTTCTCATATCATCCATACCCAAGAGCCTTAAGTGGTAATTGTCCAGTACTGAGAACCTGGGTCTTTTAGCGTTCTGATGATACTGGTCAGAGGTTACGGGAATTACACGCGTTGTCATGCCTTTCAGTGCCAGTATCTCCTTAGTGAACTGATACCACGAACAAGAGTCTTTATTGGTGATATGGAATGAACCGAAATATTCAGTGGTTATAAGCCGGGCTATTTTTTTGGCTAAATCTTTAGTATAGGTAGGGGAAAATACCTGATCATTTACTACCTTAAGTTCGTCCCTTTCTCGAGCTAACTTGAGTATAGTTTCTACAAAATTACCACCTTTACCAGTTGAGCCAGCAGCTCCAAAAAGCCCTGAAGTCCTGATGATGAAATGCTTTGAGCAGAAATGCTTGGCGAAATTCTCGCCGGCTAGTTTAGATTTGCCATAAATGCTAATGGGGATTGGTATGTCGAATTCAGTGTAAGGAGTGTTGCGTAATCCAGCTTCGCCACCAAAGACATAATCAGAGCTGATGTGCACCAGTTTTGATTGCATCTCTTGAGCCACTATCGCCACATTTCTTATCCCCAGAGCGTTTACCCGGAAAGCCCTGTCCTGTTCGGCCTCACAGTCATTAACTCGGACATAAGCAGCGGCGTTGACTATTATGTTGGGTTGATGTTTATTACACGTGTTTTTGACGGAGTCTATATCACTAATTTCGATGTCGGCATGAGTAAGCGGGATGACCTCAAAATGCTTTAGAGCTGGGCACAAGTCGGTGCCCAGCTGACCATTGGCGCCTATGACCAGCACTTTCATCTTCAAAGGTACATCCTCTCACATCATCCGGCAGCTACTTTTAATCTGGCGCCACCAACGCTTGTTCTCCAAATACCAGTCAACTGTAATAGATAAGGCTTCATCAAAAGAATAGGTCGGCTTCCAGCCCAGCTCCTTGACTATTTTTGAATTATCGAGACTATAGCGGCGGTCATGGCCGGGACGGTCAGCAACAAATTGTATCAGACTTTCCGGCTTGTCCAGCAGTTCCAGTAGTTTATAGATAACTTCGAGGTTAGTTCTCTCGTTGCCGTATCCTATATTGTATATCTCTCCCGTTTTACCCCTCTGTAAAATCATATCCAGCGCCCGGCAGTGGTCAGTCACAAAAATCCAGTCCCTTATATTCAGGCCGTCTCCGTAGATGGGTATTGGCTTATTTTCCAAAGCATTGGTAATAGCCAAGGGAATTAGTTTCTCTGGAAACTGGTAAGGTCCAAAGTTATTAGTACAGCGAGTGATAATCACCGGAGTATGATAGGTTTTCCAGTAAGCAAGGCACAGCAGGTCAGCGGAAGCCTTACTGGCTGCATAGGGACTGCTCGGGGACAAAGGGGATAGCTCAGCATAGCTACCATCGATTGTAGAGCCATATACCTCGTCGGTTGATACCTGAATAAATCTCGGTATCTTGTATTTTTTTGTGCTTTCAAGAAGTACCTGGGTACCTTTAACATTGGTTTCAATGAAAGATGCTGCGTCTAGAATACTCCGATCAACATGCGATTCAGCAGCAAAATTCACAACGGCATCAAAACTGCAGCTTGACAGACCATCCACTAACTCCTGGTCAGTAATATCACCTTTTCTGAAATGATACCCTGGTTTGTTCTGTATATCTTTCAAGTTATCCAGGTTTCCAGCATAGGTTATCTTGTCCAGGTTAGTTATTTCCCATTGAGGATGCTCGTGGAAAATATAGCGGATAAAATTACTACCGATAAAACCGGCGCCTCCGGTTACAAGGAGCTTCATCACTGTCATCATATGGTTACTTGTGCGGCGGATAGAACCAGTCCCAGGGTTGATTTACCCTGTAGTCATTTTTATTACCATTTATCTCAGAAGGTATAACATCAGGGTCATTCCATGGTCTTCGCTCTTCATCTGGATTTTTGTAGTCATAGAGTCTGGTTACAAAGTAGACTGCTAATGATGGCTCGCTACTAATGGTCTTCATTCCGTGCATATAGTGCCCTGGTATCCGAACTAATACAGGTTTGTCACCGCTGGCAATAACCTCGACAAACTTACTGCTGGCTTCATCATAGGCACAAATCTTCATGGCACCTCTTAATACCAGGAAATAATCAACCTGCCCCCCAAGATGCTTATGCCATGCCCTAACTACATTTGGATAGCTATAACTAAAATTGGCTTGCATTATCCATTCATCGATGAATTCATGCCAATCCTGTCTTAATATCTCGGCAAACAGTCCCCGTTCATCAGGCAATATATTGAGATCATAAGTCTTGACACCTGCTAAAGGATATTCTTTCAATTTATCTGCCTTCTAGCAATTTAAGGCTCAAGTCTAAGTGAAGATAGCTAGGATTCTATCTTGGCGTAATCACTTAGAAAAGGGCTGGTTAGCTGCTTCTTTTTGGCCATAGATTCCATTTGCAATAAGGCTATCTTCTAGGCGTTCTATACCGTATATAAAGCTGTCTTCCAGAATAACCGAGTGCCTTATTAATGAATTTTCTATAATTACTCCGCTTCCTATACTTACGAATGGGCCTATAAAGCAGTCCTTAATTTGGCAATTTTCAGCAATAGATACTGGCCCATTGATAGTACTATTTTCTATAGTAGTTCGCTTTCCGACTTCAACTCTACCTGTTACCAGGCTTGCGGAGTCAATCTCACCTTTTATATCATGCTTTAGAAGAGCCTTGAGTAAGACCTGATTAGCTTCGAGCAGGTCGTCCTTTTTACCCACGTCCAGCCACCAATTATCCATTATGCAGCTCTGGACATCCTTATTCTTATCAATAAGCCATTGAATGGCTTCAGTGATCTCAAGTTCGCCGCGCCAGGATGGTTTAATATGATTAATGGCTTCATGAATAGCAGGAGAGAACAGATATACTCCTACGATCGCTTGGTTGCTCTTGGGATATTTTGGCTTTTCTACAACGTGACATACCTTTCCCGCTCCGTCGAGTGCGGCAATACCAAAGAGATGAGTTTCTTTAACAGCTTTGAGCAGGATAAGAGCATCGCAACAATTTCTATTGAACTGCTCTACAAACCGGGTAATCCCTCCTTGGATAAGATTATCGCCGAGGAACATCAGAAAGGGGCAGTTGCCTAAGAAATCTTGCGCCGACTTTACAGCGTGTGCCAATCCCAAAGGCTCGGATTGCACGATATATGTTATTTGCAGATTCCATCTTGAGCCATCTCCTACAGCCTGTTTTATATTAGCACCAGTCTCTGGAGAAATGATGATACCTACATCCGTAAGACCAGTTTCCTTAATCTGATCCAGCACATAAAAAAGAATAGGTTTATTAGCCACGGGCAGCAATTGTTTGGCTATATTATTGTTGAATGGCTTAAACCTTGCGCCGTTACCGCCAGATAAGACTATAGCTTTCATTTAGATGGCGTCTGTTTAAAAAATATCTCCCCATTATGATACTGGCAAAGTGACACTTAGTCAACATGTCCAGTGAACTCAGAGATATCGTATTAACGTACTTTTAAAATAGCAATAACTTAAAGTGCCTAAAGGTGATATCAAAGAATGATGACTGACCTGCTCCCCAAAAACTGTACCAGTTTTAATGTTAGGCTGGAAGTCACAATTGCTTATTTTGTTACCTCGTGGATAAAAACGTTCCTTTTTTACTAACTTCTACACGTAATAGCATGGATCCGGTAGATTTGGGATATTGACAATATGCCGTTATGTTATATACTTTGGCTATACTATTAGCTGGAGGTTAAATATGGGATTTCA
>SDBT01007248.1_pt1 | contig 18283 bp, 8 predicted proteins | sample 2277101 | NCBI WGS metagenome assembly SDBT01 (sample SAMN10404973, study PRJNA504765) | marine sediment metagenome | isolation source: marine sediment core GS10_PC15, 103 cmbsf | place: Arctic Ocean: Southern Knipovich Ridge | collected 2010
ACGGAGAGCAAGGGTCGCTCGCGCGCGCATGGGCTGGGGTGGCATTCGATTGAGCATGCGGACGGTTAATGGGTCGCGGATCGTGAACCGCGATGGTGGCAATGAGTGTATTTCAGGAGAACGGCAATGTAGCAACAACATGACGTCGCGAGAATACGAGATGGCGGCCGTGGTGCGGTCGCGTTGTTTGAGAAGTGTAGATCATGGCCTTTCAATTGAGGACAATCATAGTGAATGAGAATATTGATGATGCCGCGGGGCTTACGTTGTGGCAGCCATCGCAGGCGGCCCGGGATGATTCTGGATATGACCCGACGGGGAATAGCCATCTGGCGCGCAATGTGGTGCGCCCTTGTATGTTCCATACGGAGCGCGTCTCGGGATTGTTGGTCAACGAGTTGTCACCATTTACGGACGGGCTTGAGACACAATGGTTTTTGTACCTGCAGCTAAGCGATGGGCAACGAGGACGCGCCGCGTTGACGCCCGCCTTGCCGGTGCCGCGCGACGCCCCGATTACCTTCAAACCGTTGCCGGACTTCTTACCACTCGATGAACCGCATCGCTGGTCACCAAGAGGACGGGCGGCTTTCGCGAATGGCTACGTGCCGGACCTGAGTAAGCTCTACGGCCGGTTGCGGGATGCCTTCGTCGACCATCTCGAGTTTCCGGGCGGCGACGACGGGGAGGGCGAGATAGCCGCACTCGTGCTCTGGACGGTTCTTACCTACGCTTATCCCGCTTGGCGGGTAGTCCCCTACATAGCCATCGGCGGGCACTGGGGCAGTGGCAAGACAGTTGTGTTGTGCATCCTCAACTGCCTCGTGTTCAACCCAGTCATGAGCGTTAGCGCGTCGCCGTCGTTCGTGTTCCGCATGCTCAACGAGAGCGGCGGCACGCTCCTTCTCGACGAGACAGAGCGGCTCGGCTCAAAAAACATCGGCGCAACGGAGTTTCACCGGATTCTAAACGCCGGGTATAAGGCGGGCGGATACGTTCACCGTGTCGAGGCCGTGAAGGGAAAGCGACGGCCAGCGTCGTTCAACGTGTTCGGACCGAAGGCGATCGCCGGGATCGCGGGTCTTACGTCGACCCTCGAGTCGCGATGTATCCGGTTGACGATGTCACGGGCGGCGGAGGATTCACCAGCCGCTCGGCGACGACTTGAGGAGGACGTAGCGCGGTGGACTGAACTGCGCGACGACCTGTACAGTTTTGCGCTGGAACACGGCGCGGACATGGTCAACCTGGCGCGTCGAACTGACCTGTGCAGCTTCGGGAACCGTGACTTTGAGCTGTGGCACCCGTTATTCGCCCTCGCGCATTTCTTCGAGGAAGCCGGTGTCGAAGGGCTCGTTTCAACTGTGACGGGGTTCGCCGACTTCGTTCGGGAGTCAAAAGAGAACCGGAGGGCCTCACAGGCGGACGAGGTGTTGCTGCGGCAGCTTGCTGTTCACGTCCGCGCGAATAACCAGCGGAGAATTACGGCGCAGGATCTGTTGCAGGCCGCGGCGCGCGTGCTGCCGGAGAGGTTTGCCGGGTGGACACCCAAGAGGGTGTCGAACACGCTCCTCGGCTATGGACTCAAGGCCGCTAAGTCTAATGGGAGGCGCGTGTACGCCAGGGTTGGAGAGGCGGACTTGGCGCGGATTCAGCGGCTTTACGACCTCGACTTGGGCGGCATCTGGACCGCCCCTACCGACCCTTCCGGCCCTGGATCGGAAGAGGGGCCTGGCCGTCCCTGATCGCCACGGTTTTCAACAGCCGGTGACCTGCGGCCAATAGCGGATTGCAGCGGTTTCGAGTTGGGCGCTGGGCCGGACAGGGGCGTTCGCCGTCCGGGCCGCAACACTGGTCTGCCAGGCGAACTGAGGATCAGACACTGACCGGGCGCTGCGGTGAACAGAGGTGACGCCCGACGGCGGCAGGGCGGCCCGGGAGTTGGCGCTCGCGGCCGTGTGTAAACGCACCAGCCGCGTCCCATGCACCGCGTCGAGCTGGCAATCGACGCGGTGCACCCCTTTCATCGTAATGGAACACGTCCCCCATCTTCCCGTCCGCTACGTCGTGTTCCGCCACCCGCGTGGCATCAGGTTCAGGCTGATGCTGCGGACGCCTGCTGCTCGCCGAAATACGCTTGTTCGATGGCCGCACACGCACCGGTGACCATCTGCGGATCGCGCTTCAGGTAACAGTCGGAGATGCCAACACTGTGTCCGGCAAGCATCTTAGCCTGATTCACGTCAGCCCCACCTCGAATGGCGGCGGTGTACGCGCCATCTCTGATCATGCCGAACGTCACAGTTTCGTCGAGCCCAGCCTCGGTGCGCCGACGGCGGAAGTTCCTGCTGATGTGGTTGCCATCGTAGGGCAACCCGGACCTGGAAACGAATAAGTACTCCGACTGGTGCGACTCTGCTTTCTCGTACTCGCAGATCGCCACGAGAGTGCGATCCCACAGAATGGCAATCCGGGGCACACCGGTCTTGCCGCGGTCCTTGACAAGCGTCTTCGCGTCCCGGTCGATGTGCGATCGTTTCACAGCCGCGACCTCGGACGGGTAGAAGGCGCAGTTCAACGCGAGCGTGAAGACCGCCCGCCACTTCAGCGACGAAACTTCAAGTAACCTGCGGAAGTCATCGCGGCTGATCGGACGTGGATCAACACCGTTCTTCTTCGGCGTCTCGAAAATCTGGCAGAGATCCAGGACACGGCGGATTTGCTTTTGGTCGCGGCCGTTCTTGAGCGCGTTTTTTAGGATCGTCCGTACTGCCGTCAGGCGGTGCTGAATGAAAGTTGGTGATAAGCCCGCTTGGTCGGCGGTGTTCCAGACGTGGTCGTGGTAGCGGATGACATCCTCGCGCTCAATCTCGCGTATCGTCTTCGCCTTCACGACCTCGCAGAACTCATCCCAGTACCTGCCCTGCTTCCGACGCCAATGCTCTGTGATGCGGCGCTTCCTGTTGAAGTAGAGCTGGGCAACCTGCGCAAGACTCAGCGACTCCGGCGGTGGCTTTATGTCGTCGATCCAGGCAATCTGCGGAACTCCGGTACGCTCAGCGAACTGCCGCGGGTTGGTGAGGATCTCAGACCGCGCCCAGTCATACAGCTTCGCCTTGTCGATGGCGACTTGCGTGTCACGACCAGGGACCGGCACGGGCAGTATGTACGCCTTCGTCGACTTCAACCAAGCCTGGAACTCGGAGGGGTCGGCTGGAGGCGGCTTTGGCTCTGGTAGGCTAGGGAGGCGTACAGGATCGCCGGGCGCTGGGGTGTCAAGCTGGAGTAAGGCGGCGGGCTCGCTGTTCAACCGGGCCTGCCACTGCCTGTATCTCACGATGGCGGAGTCGAGGTCCGTCCCCAGGTAGACGCGCGGACGGGTACGTGTGGCGTAGTAACGCCCGCTCTTGGGCTCTCGCGACAGCCCGACGACGGGCTCGCCGTCCCGGCCGATCACGTACTTTGGCGGTCTCCCGCGCTTCCGTGGCATTCTGGTCTCCATTGCCCGGAGACCAGTCTAATAAAACGCGGAATTTGACGCAATAGGCACCTAGCAATTGTGATAAAAACTGGAGGCGGGGGGAATCGAACCCCCGTGCCGAAGCATTTCAGCCTGGGTCTCTACGTGTGTAGTCGGTTGATTTCACAGCTCTGAGCCCTCGGCAGACCAGCCGACTGGTCATCCGCGGGCCGAGCCCGGCTGTTTCTCACTCCCACGCCGCCCGGCGGAAACGTGGAAGCCAGCCTGCTATCAGCGCCGGTACCGGCTAGCAGGTGTTGCCGGCCGACGGGCTAACCTATCTAGGCAGCCAAACGGTAGCCATCATTGGCATGTAATGGTTGTGCCAGGTGTTTTACGAGGCCTCCTGACAACCTCGACACGCCACCCAGACCTCAACCTGCCCGGTCGAAGCCGTTCGCCCCCTGGTTCGGCGGAATCCTGGTTCTCAAAGATCGCGTTGGCCCGGCCGCTGCCGCGCCGTGCGCTCAGGCCCGCGACCGTTCGCGCCGCGGACCCGCGCTGTTCCACTCTACTGTACTAGTATAACGCGTCCGGCGGCGTTTTCACACCGCTTAGCCGGAATCCGCGTCCGAGACCAGCTCCGGCATTACACGTCGTGAGCGGGTGCCGCGCGTGGTGAGGTCGTCAGTCGAGCCTGGGGCCGGGAGCGAAGCCTGGTCGGTCCGCGGCGTCGGCGACGTGCTGCCAGCCGATGCGCGCCTTCGCATCTTCGGAGACGGGGTCGCCGAGCCCCCCATTCGGTCTGGCCGCCGCCGCCGGCCGCGGGTTTGGGTCGGCGGGCTGTGCCGCGAGGGCGCGAGCGAGCCCGAGGGCACGACACGTCTCGCGCAGTTCGTCCAGGGACGCCGCGACTTGTGCCGCCGCCTCGGCGTTGGCCCGCTCGCGCTCGGCGAGTTCAGCCTGCCTGCGAGCCAGTTCGCACTCCGCCGCCGCCAGTCTGGCCTCGCGTTCGTCGAGCGCGGCCTCCCGCTGGCCCAGCGCTGCGAGCTCGCCGCGCGTGGGCGCCCGAGCGGAACTCGGCCTCGCGTCGAGCCGCTCTCGCCCGGGACCAGGCAGGCCGACGGTGTTCTGGGGGATATCGACCACGCCATCGTCTGCCTCCGTGGCGGACGCAGTGAGGTCAGCTTCCGCGGCGGAGGCCGTGAGGTCAGCAGCCGCGGCGGCCGTGGGTGGCGCCTGCTCGCGACCGTCGAAGGTCAGCGACAGTCTCTCGCCACCGATGCTCAATTCGTCCCCGTCAGCAAGCCAGGCGAGCCCCACCCGCTGTCCGTTGAGGTAGGTGCCGGAGCGGCTGCCGAGATCGAAGACCGCGGGCCGACCCTCGATCAAGAACAAGAGAGCGTGGGTCAGAGAGACGTCCGGCGTGTCGAGCACGACCGGGCACGCGGAGCGACGTCCAATAACCGCCGGCAGGGTCGTGAGTACGTAGGACCGTTCGGCACCGGTTAGCCGCAACGGCGGCCGCAGTTCAAAGTCATCCTCATGCTCGTCGGCGGGCGGTGGCGCCGAGTCGTCCGCCTGCCGGGAAAACCACACTCCGACCGGTTCGGAACCGACCTGGAACTCGTCGCCGGGACGCAGCCTGGCGAGCGAGATCGGTCGACCGTTGACGAACGTGCCGGAACGGGTGCATAGATCGGTGACGATAATCTCCGTCCCGGTATTGACCAGCGCGCAATGCACTTTGGCTACGTCGCTGTGCCCGATGGACAGATCGCAATCACGGCGACTGCCGATCAGCGTCACCGGCTTGGTCAGCTTGGCGGAGACTGTGACCTGTTCCGTGACCGCAGTCAGGAGCACCTGCGGCGCGTGCCCGGGCAGCACCGGCTCTGGCCGAGCAGGTGTTTTCGTGTTCTGGCCCATGTCAGTATCCGTGCGCTCGCGTTGCCCCCCCCTCGCGGAGTCTCCCCAATCTAAAGGTGCTAATCTACCGCCGGAAAAGCAAGTGATTGCTGTACGGCGGCGATCCGGGCGAGACGCCCGGGCCACCCGGTTCTGATAGGCGTTGCTAAACTCCGGCCGGGTCCGCCGGGGAGCCTTGACACAGCACGGCTGGGATGGCACGATCTATCGTCGGGAATCGGACCGCGCGTCCGCTAATCTCAACGGGCGATTAGCTCAGTTGGCTAGAGCGCTTGCTCGACATGCAAGAGGTCACTGGTTCAAGTCCAGTATCGCCCATTCCACGTAACCAGGGCTGGCTCCGCTAGTTGCGGAGTCCCGCCCCCCACCTGTCCCAGCCAGCCCAGCTTCCTCTCGATGGACACGCGCACGCCCTAGCTGGTACACTACCCCGGTGAAGACGGCGGCAAGACGGCCCATTACATGCTAAAGATGCGTCGCCACGGCCGGCGGAAAGCGACGCTGCAGCGAGACGGCGAGTGCGACGCTCGCGGCGCAGGGCACGCCAAGCCGCCACCAGATAGCCATTAAGAGCCGTGTTCGACATGGAAGAGACCCCACCAGAAAAGCTTCGCGATTATCTCAAGGCCAAGGCCCCCGAGCTTGCCACGAGGCTGGATTTCCTCTGGCAGAACTCTATCCCGCTTCACGATCGCCAGAACCGCCCCGACAGCAACGAGAACGGCCGCCGACACGTCGAGAAGGTCGAGCAGAACATCTGGCGGCTGCTCACCGAAACGAAGACTAAAGACTGGAGCCCCAATCTCAGCCACCTCAAACCGCGCGAGGTCTTCCTCCTCTCGGCTGCCGCCTGCTGCCATGATTTCGACAAGGCCCTCAAGAGCGGCCGGCCCCTGCCCAAGCCGTTCAAGCATGAAGTGTTCGTACATGGAGTGTGGTCCGCCGAGTTCGTCATCAACAATGCCGTCGCCCTCGGCATCGACGAGCATCAGGCGGCGGACGTCGCCGCGGTGATCGGCATACACGACCTTAAAGCCGCCAAATTCCAGAAGAAGCTCGAAACCCTCTCCACCCACCAACTGACCACCGACGGCCCGATCAACCTCCGCCGCGTCGCCGTCCTCCTCAAAGCCACCGACATCCTCCACTGCGACCGTTCGAGGATTCAGACCTTCGGCATTGACCTGGACAAGCTGGCCGAGGACCAGGACGAAAAGAAACGGAGGCTGGCCAGGAGCAAGTACCTTGCCCGAGCGTGTACAAGAGGCTGGGAATCCGATGGGACCCGCATCCGCATCCAGGCCGCCCCCAACGATGCCCAAGAGCACGCGGCCTTCCGCGCGGCGTTCCGATTCATGACTACCTATGAATGGAAGGCCGTCGCCGACAGTCTTGAGCACATGGGTTTCCCCCACCGTCTCAAACTGCACGATGGCACTGCCGAGGCGCTTGAGCAGCCGAGGGCCGATGTGGAACCAACGAAGCCCACGCCACCCCAGACCGGCCCCGCCGAATACCTCCCGGATTACCCTGCGCGCCAATCCAAATGGGTAGGCCGCAAGTCGGAGATGGGCAAGCTGCGCCGCGCGTGGCAAGGACAACGCAGACGAATACAAGCCGTCATAGGCTTCGGCGGCGAGGGCAAGACCGCCCTGGCCCGCCGCTTCACCGAATCCCTCCGCCGCGCGGCCGATCCGCAAGCCCGGCCCGTCGTCGTCTGGTGGAGTTTCTATTTCAACAAGGCCGCCGACGCCTTTTTCGCCGCCGTCCTGACCCACTTCGGCATCCCGCTGAAAGAAGGAGACCACGCCCTGTCCGCCGAGGAGAAGGCCCGCAAGCTGGTCGACCTGCTGCGGACCGGCGTCACTGGCCGCCGACTGCTGCTGGTCCTCGACGGCCTCGAGAGCGTACAGGACGACACTGCCGGCCGCGTGGGCCGCGTCACCGACACAGGTCTCCGCGAGTTGCTCAGCGCCACCCTCAACGAGGCCGAGCCCGAAACCGGCGCCCGCGGCATGATCATGATCACCACCCGCGAGGCGCTCGCCGACCTCCAGCAAGAGGACGACAAGCGCTTCGGCGAGATTCCGCTTGAGGAGCTGTCCATCGCTGACGGTACCGCCCTGCTCAGCCGGCAATACGGGCTGACGATCGAACAGGACGACGCGAAGCGTTTCGTCAAGGAGGTCGGAGGGCACGCCTTGACGCTGACGCTGACCGGCGCCCTGCACGCCGAACTTCCCGGCAAGATCTACCTTGCCGACCTGCGGCAGTTCATCGTGAGCGGGCAACCGAAGGTCATCGACGAGGATCTGACGGCGCGCCGCGAGAGATTCCACAGCCTGCCCGGCTACGTCCTCCGCCATTGCGCCGCTGCGCTGACCGAGCAGGAGCGCCAGTTCCTGCGCCTGCTGAGCTGCTGCGTCCGCCCCGCGACGCGCCAGGATATCGAGCAGGTCTTCCTTCACCCGTTGAAGAGCGAGGCCGACGACGAGCCGTTCAACGATCAGCTCCTCGGCCTCGACTACGTTTCGCTGCGCACGCGCGTGATCGCCCGCCCCGTGAAGCTCCGCCTGGTCCACAGCCGGGAAGTGGACCAGCACGCCGAAGGCGAACCGGAAGAGACCGGCTACGACATGCACCCGCTGGTCCGCCGCCACTTCTACGAAGACGACCCCGCAGCCGCCCTGACCGATGCGCAGCGTAGGGCGGTCCACAGCCGTTTCTACGACGTGCTGCCCGACCGGCAGGAAAAGCACTACCCCGACACGATCGAGGAGCTGCGCCCGCTGATCGACGCCGTCCAGCACGGCTGCCGCGCGGGCCGAGCCCAGGCAGCGCTGTATGAGTGCTATTACACGCGAATCGCCCGAAAGGACCAGCCGCGCCGCACGACCGGCTACCTGATGAGCGACCTGGGCGTGGTCGACACCGATCTGGAACTGTTGCGGGGCTTCTTTCCGGCCGGGGACTTCGCCGGTGAGCCGATGGTGACGGACGAGAGTTGGCGGGCTTTCCTCATCAGCGCCGTCGGGCATTCGCTGTTGACCACCGGCCGCCCAGACCTGGCGATCCCGTTGTTCCAGCGCGGCTTGTCGGCGAGATTGGCCCAGTCGGATTGTACGAACGCCAGCGCGGATTGCCAGAATCTCTCCGAGAGCCACAGGATGCTGGGCCACCTGGACCGCGCGGCGCAGGCGGCGTCGAACGCCCTCGGCTATGCGGGCAAGATGCCAGATGAGCACCACTTTAAGGACTTTTACACACAGATGAGCCACGCATTTGTGGCGATGATCGCGGCCCTTTGCGGCGATGATGAGGCCCCGTCCGGCCACTTCGCCGCGGCGATCAAGCTCGATCCGAACGATTGGCTTTACTCAGGCCCTGGCCATTGGCACTGCACGTGGCTCTCCCGGCGAGGCCAATTCGACCATGCGCGGTCCGCCGCGCGAACGAATGCCGCAATCTGCCGGGAGGGGGGCGGACTCCGCGAGCAGACGTTCACGCTCGCCACGCAAGCCCTTATCGAACGGTTGGCCTGCGCGGCGGACGATCCGCAGCGGGCCGGCCTCGACGTGATGGCCGGCTATGCCCGGGCGGCCGTCGACATCGGTCGGCGATCGGGGCACCACTTCTATCTGACCTGGGCCCTGCTCGAGGCCGGGCGCTGTGCCGTCACCCGTGCCCGGTATGACCCGCCGGACCGTCCGGCCCACGTCGCCGAGGCAACCCGCTACCTGGACGAAGCCGAGCAGCGCGCCGCCGACGCCGGCTACCGCCTCATCCTCGCCGACCTCCACGTCGCCCGCGCCGAGCTGGCCGGCCTCGCCGGCGACGAAGAAGCCCTGCGCGACCACTGCGAAAAGGCCCTCGCCATCTGCAACGCCCCCGACTGCGGCTACGCCTGGGCCAAACAAGACGCCCAAGCCCTCCTTGACCAATAGTCACGTAGTGTGAAGCTATGAAGCGGCGGGCGGCACACGCTGAACCCCTAACCCTGAACCCTACGTCCGGCACGGCGACCGGGCGCTGCGCACTGAAGCCCGAACCCCGAACCCTACCTCGGGCACGGAGACCCGACGCTGCGCTGCTCGACGCGGAATCGGCGCGCCGGAAACGTCGGGCACCCCGCGTAACCCCGAAATTCCACTGTTTTTTGCGGCCGGGTTTGCATAGTATGAAGGCGTGGGAAGCTGTCTGTTGCGCCGGAGCGTTTGAACCGGTAAGAAGACCAGTCGCTTTTAAGGAGTGGAGCCATGTTGCGCCCGATCATCGGCGTACTCGCCGCGATTCCGTTGATTCTGCCATCCGCCGTCTCGGCCGAGGAACTGTCTCGAGCCCGTACGGGCGAGAGACTGGACCCGGCGACTTACGGCCCCAGCTCGGTCGAGTCGATGGAGGTTGCGCTGGAGCGTGACCGAGAGCGTCGGGCAAACGCGGACCTCGTGCCCGGGCCGGCGACCGTGCAACGCGGCGTCTGGTCGATTCCGACGCGTGGGGCGGCGGAGCACCCCCATTCGGGAATGCACTATGTCGTGAACAAGCACGGCGCGACTGAAATGGGCATCGGTTTTCCGACCACGGCGGATGTTCACGGGGCCTATTTCGCGGGCCAGGGTGGCCGCGGGGTCTGGGCGACCGGGGTGCGCGTTTATGGATACCGCGCCGGCGAGCAGGTCGGCGTGACGGACTGGTTCACCAATCTCGGTGCCGAACCGGCCTGGTTCGCGATCGAGCTGGCCGGTGTCGACTGCATCACGATCGAAGCCGCGCCGGTCCTGGGCGGGGCGGCTTGGTACGCGATGGATGATCTGACGTTCACACCCGGCGGCGCTGACTACGAGGTCGTGCTCAACTTCGAGGACACACGCTTCAAGCAGACGCTGAGCGGCACGAACTACGCCGGCCTGAGTTGGGAGATCGGATCCGAGGGTTACCAGCGCCAGCCGGACATCGTCGGCGCACCGCAAACGGCCAAGCCGCTCGGCGGGCCGACCGAGCCGGACAAGGACGGCGGCGGTGGGGCGGCGCGCGGCGGCGGCACCCTTCCGAACCTGCTGTCTGATTTCCAGGGTGTGATTCGCGGCGACGCGGGCTCGGCGAGTGCGCCGCCGGATACGTGCGGCGCGATCGGCCCGGATCACTTCGTGATCACGGTGAACCGTAACTTCGCGGTCTACGACCGCGCGACCGGCGCCGAGCTGATCAACATGCACCTGGGTTCGTTCCTGCCGGGGTCCAACGGCGATCCACGCGTGCTGTACGACCAGGACAGCGGACGCTGGATCGTACTCGTGACCGACTTCGAGTCGCTCGTCTTCCTGGCGGTGTCGCTGACGTCCGACGCGACCGGGGACTGGTTCAAGACCAGTTTCGTGGTATCGCAGGGGTCCGATGCCGGACGCTGGCCGGACTACCCCACGCTGGGTGTCAACGCCGAGGGGATTTACACGGCGGCCTATATGGTCGGCGGCGGGATGAGCATCTTTGCAGTGGACAAGGCGCCGCTTGTCGCGCCTTCACCGAGTCTCGGTACGGTCACGGCGTTCCGCGAGCTGCCCTGGGAAGGCGCAATCCAGCCGGTGCACACGCACGGCACGCCGCCCGGCGAGTACCTGGTCTCGACCCAGTCGTCCACGCAGATCCGCCTGCGGAGAATCGACGGTCCGCTGACCGCACCAACGATGACTGAATTGGGCAGTGCTTCGGTGCCGAGCTTCTCCGATCCGCCGGACGCGCCGGCGCTGGGCAGCTCGACGCCGCTCGATACGGTCGATAGCCGCCTGATGAACGCGGTGTATCGCGATGGGTCGATCTATGCGGCTCACTGCATCGCCGGCGGCGCGGGCGCCATGAGCCGTTGGTACCAGATCGACGCCGCGTCGGTATCGCTGGTACAGTCCGGAAACGTGAGCGACCCATCCCTGAACTACTTCTTCCCGTCGATTGCGGTGAACGCCCACGGCGACCTGGTGCTGGGTTGCAGCGGCACCAGCGCCAGCCAGTATGCGGGGGCCTATTACACGGGGCGCGTCTTCTCCGATCCGCCCGGTGAGATGGCCCCGCCGGCGTTGATGCGCCAGGGCGACGCGCCGCACAACATCATCGACGGGTACGGCCGTAACCGCTTCGGCGACTACAGCCTGACGTCGTGGGATCCGACCAACGACAATTCGCTCTGGACAATCCAGGAGTACGTGCACGCGACCGATACCTGGGGAACGTGGGTCGGCGAACTGTCGCCGGTCGAGCCGGCCCTGTATCTCAGTCTGCCGTCGGGTGCTCCGACGTTGCTGCCGCCCGGAGTGCCGATCTCGTTTGATGTGCAGATCGCGCCCGGCGCCGAACAGGTTGTGCCGGGCAGTCCAATGCTGCACTATCGCTATGATGGCGGGAGCTATCAGACGGCGGCGCTGACGCCGCTGGGTGGCGATCTGTATCAGGCGACGCTTCCGGCGGCGGCCTGCGCCGATACGCCGGAGTTCTACGTCAGCGCCCAAGGCGACGGCGGGACGACGGTGACCGATCCGTCGGACGCGCCGGCCGGCGTCTACAGCGCGGGAGTGGGCGAGATCACCGTCACATTCGCGGACGACTTCGAGACCGACCAGGGCTGGACCGTCGAAAACCAGGGTCTCACCGACGGAGCCTGGGACCGCGGCGTGCCAGTCGGCGGTGGCGACCGCGGTGACCCGCCAACCGACTACGACGGTTCCGGCCAGTGCTACCTGACCGACAACGTGGATGGCAACTCCGACGTCGATGGTGGCTACACCTGGCTGATCTCCCCGACGATCGACCTCGGTGGCGGCGACGCCGAGCTCGTCTACGCCCTCTGGTACACCAACAACTTCGGGGGCGAACCCAACAACGACCTGTTCAAGACCTGGGTCTCGAACGATAACGGCGCGACCTGGATTCTCGCCGAGACCATCGGCCCGCAAAGTCCAAGCGGGTGGAATGTTCATTCGTTCACCGTTAGCGATTTCGTCACGCCCACCAGCCAGGTCAAGGTCCGCTTCGAGGCCTCCGACCTTGGCGGCGGCTCGGTGGTCGAGGCCGGAATCGACGCCTTCCAGGTTACGCGCTTCAACTGCGAGGATCCCTCGTGCTTCGGGGACCTAGACAGCGATGGGGACATCGACCTGGCCGACCTCTCGCAGCTGCTGGGCAACTATGGTATGACCGGCGGCGCGCAGTACGAAGACGGTGATCTGGACGGCGACGGCGACGTCGACCTGGCCGATCTATCCGCGCTGCTCGGCGTATACGGGACGCCCTGCTAGAGCGGTTTCGGAAACCATCAGGCGTTCCGCGGGAGGGCGAAGCTCCTGCTGAGCCATGGCTCGCGTTCCGTGGGAGGGCGAAGCTCCTGCTGAACCATGGCTGGCCTTGCTCGTTTGAAACGGCGCAGGTCACTCCCGAGACAACGCTCGCGGACAGAATGCGCAGTTGAAGCTGGTCATCCTCACGAACCGTCTGCACGGCGACGTCCCGGGTGGCGAACTCGAAGCCGTCGCCCAGGCCGTGAACCGGATACCACCATTCCCGCCACGCAACTTCGTCTCGCGGCCAGAGCGCGCCGTAGTCGGATTGCGTCGGCAACGGACCGCTCTGGACCTCGATGTACGGGCCGTCCGGATTCTGGCCCACCAGTGCGTCAACCGGCGAGACGCAGCTCACGGTGTGCCCTTGCGGGCCGGCGTTCCACTCGATTCCGCCGCTGATCCAAGCCCCCCGCATCGCGATCATGCTCGGCTTGATGACCCGGCTGAGATAGAACATCTCCTGGTTCTCGATCTGGTCGAGCACGGAGTGGATCCGGCCGCCCAGTTCGGATGGGTGACTGCCAGAGCGAGTCCGACCGCCACCGCAGGCAGCAAGCCCCGCCTGAGCATTCCGTTCGCGATCGTCGCCAGACCATCTCTCTCGCGCATCGTCTGACGTGGGATCACTCGTAGAGCAGGTACTCCGCGCGGCGCGCCATGAACTTATCGAGATCGCCCTGCCACAATGGTGTATAGCTGGTCGGCCCCGACGACGCTTTCACCCGGCCGAGCACGTCTTTGTTAAAGAACAGCCGATCCACATTGTCCACGTCGAACGAATCTCCAAAGAGGTCGTTCAGCTCGCGCACGATCGACAAGCCGGTCTCGAGCGGGTCGAACGCGTTGCGATCGGTCAGCACGAGCTGGACCCCGCCGCACTGCTGGCCTTTGAACTTGCTCGCGTCCGGCACGAAGCGATAGGGCAGGAAGCGGATTCCCTTCAGCCCGAGCGCGTTGAGCCGGGCCGCCAGCTTACGCCCGTCGATCCACGGAGCTCCGAACCGCTCGAACGGCGTGTCGGTTCCGCGGCCGACCGACACCTTGCAGGCCTCGATCAGACCGATCGCGGGATAGAGCGTGGCCTGCGTGAGCGAGCGCATGTTGGGCGAGGGATCGACCCAGGTTAGCAGCGTCTCGTCCAGCCACATGCTGCGCCGCCAGCCTTCCATCCGAATCACCTGGAGGTCGGCGTCGATGTCGCGCTCGGCCTTGAACATCCGGGCCAGCTCGCCCACCGTCATGCCGTGGACCAGGGGAGTCCAATGGTAGGCGGTGAATTTGCCGTCCCGATCGTTCAGCGGACCGAAGACGCGTACGCCGGTGATCGGGTTCGGCCGATCCAGCACCACGAAGCGAAGGTCGCGCTCGGCGGCCGCTTCCATGGTCAGTCCCATGGTGGCGATGTACGTGTAGAACCGGGTGCCGATGTCCTGGATGTCGAAAACCAGCGTGTCGATGCCCGCGAGCATCTCCGCCGACGGGCGGCGCGTCTTGCCGTACAGGCTGTAGACCTGGAGTCCGGTCAGCGGGTCGGTCGAGTCCGCCACCCGCGCGTCGAGCACACCCTTGAGTCCGTGCTCCGGGCTAAACAGGACTACGAGCTCGACCTTCGGTTCCGCCTGCAGCAGTTCGAGCGTCGACCGCCCGAAACGGTCCAGCCCGGTGTGGTTGGTGATCAGGCCGACCTTGCGGCCGTCGAGCGGCGCGAACCCGTCGCGGACGAGCACATCGATACCGCACAGTACGCCGGTGTCCGGTTCCGCGGCCGCTGCGGCGCCGCCGATGGTGCCAACCAGCAATGCCAGCACGACGGCGTGCCGCGAAAGTCTCTTGGTTCGAGTCTGGGACATAGTTGAATCGCTCCTGTTGCGCTGTCTGGGGCAGGTTCCCAACGCCGCTCCGCTGCTGCCGGTTCGTCGGGTCGAATACAGTATCCGGGCGGCCACCACGCAGCACAACCCGCGGCGGTGTGCAGGGCTGGGCGGGGTCCATGACAGTTCTGGCGGGCGCTGTGTAAGCCGGGAAACGTAGCGTCCGCCCCCCGTGGCGGACGTAGAATGTGGAAATCTCTCGCCACCCGACGTCCGCCACGGGGGGCGGACGCTACAGGCCCCGCGTCGAAGCCCGCCGGAAGTGTCATGCGCCCGGCTGGGCGTTGGCCAGCGGAGAATCGCCGCGGCGGCTTCGCCTGGATGCGTGGCGGCGGTACCATGATCCCAAGCAGGGCAGATTCAAGCGTGATTCCAGCCGAGGATATGCCGATGCACCGCTCCACTTTGTCACGGGCGCGCCTTCCGTCATGCCTGGCAACCGTATCGCTGCTTCTGATGACCGCGTCCTGTCAGTCCACCCGTGTCTGTCCAGAGGCTGATCGATCTGCCTCTGCACAGTCGGGCCCGGTGATCATGACGGCGGAGGGCCGGCGCATTCACAGCGCGGGCCTGCTCATCGACGGACACAACGATTTGCCCTGGCAAATCCGTCAGTTGGCCGATTCGTCTTTCGACCAACTGGACATCGCGCTGCCACAGAAAGAGCTGCAGACCGACATCCCGCGTCTTCGCCAGGGCGGCCTGGGGGCGCAGTTCTGGGTGGTATTCACCCCACCTTCGGCCGCGCGCAGCGGGACCGCCGCCCGCATCGCGCGCGAGCAGTTCGACCTGATTCATCGCATGGTCGAGCGCTACCCCGACACATTCGAGTTGGCCCGCACGGCCGATGACGTCGAGCGCATTCACAGCGCCGGCAAGATCGCTTCGCTGATCGGCGTCGAGGGCGGGCACGCGATCGAGAACTCGCTCGCGACGCTGGCCGAGTTCCACCAGCGCGGTGCCCGCTACCTGGGGCTGACCCATTCCGAGACGATCGACTGGGCCGATTCCTGCTCCGACGAGCCCCGCCACGACGGGCTGTCGGCGTTCGGCGAACACGTGATCCTCGAGCTGAACCGCCTGGGCATGCTCGTCGATCTCGCGCACGCCTCGGCCGACACCATGCGCGACGCGCTGCGCGTCAGCAAGGCGCCGGTCATCGCGTCACACGCGGGAGCCTACGCCGTCGCCGCGCACACTCGCAACGTGCCCGACGACGTCCTGCACATGATCGCTGAAAACGGCGGCGTCGTGATGGTGGTCTTCTTCTCCGGCTACATCCATCCGGAGGGTGCCCGCGCGATGGAACGCTACTTCGAGGAGGAACGCGCCCTGAAGGCCAAGTACCCCGACGAGGAGGAGTTCAGGGAGGCCTGGAAGCAGTGGAAGCAGGCACACCCGATCCCCACCGCCACCGTGCACACGCTGGTCGATCACATCGATCACATCGTGCGCGTGGCCGGAATCGACCACGTCGGTCTCGGTGCGGATTACGAGGGGGCCGCGAGGATGCCCGCCCAGTTGGAAGACGTTTCCGGCTACCCGTTTATCACTCAGGAGCTGCTCAACCGCGGCTACAGCGAACGCGACATCCACAAGATCATGGGTGGAAACCTGCTGCGTGCTTTGCGCCAGGCCGAGCGCGTAGCCCGCGAATGGAAGGACTAGAGCAGAGTCAATCCAATCGTAGCGTCCGACCCCCGTGTCGGACGTAGATGGCTCACTGATTTCCTCGGCCGACTGAGGCGTCGGCCGCTACACTTGGATTCGATACGCTCCGGCGGCCCTGCCAGCGCCACGAAAGGCTGATTGATGAAGACCACCATCTGCGCGGCACTGGTGCTGGTCGCGGCGAGCATCGCCGCCGAACCCCAACGAAACAACGCCACCCAGGCTCCGCAATACGATCTGCTGATCCAGAACGGAACCCTGATCGACGGCACCGGCGCGCCCCGCCGCAAGGCCGACCTGCTGATCCGCGGCGATCGCATCGCGCGGATCGGCGAGATCGATCCGGCGAAAGTCTCGGCGAAGCGTGTGATCGACGCGGCGGGCAAGGTCGTCACGCCCGGTCTCATCGACACCCACGCGCACGGAAACCCGCTCAAAACGCCGGAGTTCAACAACTTCCTGGCGATGGGCGTCACCACCATTTGTCTCGGGCAGGACGGCGAGAGCCCGGACGACGTTGCCACCTGGATGCGTGAAGTCGAGCAGGCCCGCCCCGGCCTCAACATCGCGACGTTCGTGGGGCACGGCACCGTTCGCAACCTGGCCAGCGTGGGCCTGCAACGCGACCCGTCGCCGGAGCAGCTCGAAGCCATGCAGCGCCTGGTCCGTCAGGCGCTGGAGCAGGGCTGCCTCGGGCTGAGCACCGGACTGGAATACCAGCCCGGCTCGTTCTCGAACCTCGCGGAGCTGATCGCCATTGCCAAACCGGTCGCCCAGGCCGGCGGTCTGGTGATGAGCCACATGCGCAGCGAGGATGACGACACGATTGAAGGCGCGCTGGCCGAACTGCTCGCTCAGGGCCGTGGTAGCGGCTGTCCCGTGCACGTCTCGCATATCAAGGTGGGTTATGGCCACGGGGTCGCCCGGGCCGAGCGGATTCTGGCGCAGATGCAGGCCGCCCGCGCGGACGGGCTGCGCGTCACCGCCGACATCTATCCCTATAACGCCAGCTATACCGGCATCGGGATCGTCTTTCCGGACTGGGCCAAGCCGCCGCACGACTACGCCGAGGTCGTCAAGACCCGTCGGGCGGAACTGGCGGAGTATCTCCGCCGGCGGGTCACGCTACGCAACGGACCGCGGGCCACGCTCTTTGGAACGGCGCCCTGGACCGGCAAGACGCTCGCGCAGGTCGCCGCCGAGCTCGACAAACCATTCGAAGACGTGCTGATCGACGACATCGGGCTGGGCGGCGCCCGGGCGGCGTACTTCGTCATGGACGCCGAGCTGCAGGAGCGATTGCTGATCGACCCGCACGTGATGATCTGTTCGGACGGCGGCCCGACCTCGCGCCACCCCCGCGGACACGGCGCGTTCGCGCGCGTCATCCGCAAGCACGTGGTGGAGCGCGGGCTGCTGTCGCTCGAGGAGGCGGTGCGCAAGATGACCAGCCTGGCCGCCGAGACCGTCGGGCTCGCCCGGCTCCAGCGCGGCCGGCTGGCGGAAGGATACGCCGCCGACCTGCTGATCTTCGATCCCGAGCAGGTGCGCGACAACGCCACCTACGAGGAGCCCCGCCAGCTCGCGACCGGATTCGACTGGGTCATCGTCAACGGGCGGATCGCCATCGACGACGGGAAGCCCACCGGCGTCCGCGCCGGCCGGGTGTTGAGACGGCAGGACACCGCGCTGGAGCAGAAGGTCGATCAGCTATTCAAAGAGTACGACCGACCCGACGTGCCGGGCGCGAGCGTGGCGATCGTCCGCGACGGGCAGATCGTGCTGGCGAAGGGTTATGGGCTGGCAAATCTCGCCGAGTCCATGCCCGCCACGCCGTACACCAACTACCGCATCGCTTCGATGACCAAGCAGTTCACCGCGATGTGCATCATGATGCTAAGAGAACGCGGGCTGCTCAGCTACGACGACCCGCTCACGCGTTTCTTCCCGGATTTCCCCGCGATTGGCAAGCGGATCACGGTGCGCCACCTGATCGGGCACACCTCCGGCGTAGTGGCCTACGA
>SDBT01007249.1_pt1 | contig 18283 bp, 12 predicted proteins | sample 2277101 | NCBI WGS metagenome assembly SDBT01 (sample SAMN10404973, study PRJNA504765) | marine sediment metagenome | isolation source: marine sediment core GS10_PC15, 103 cmbsf | place: Arctic Ocean: Southern Knipovich Ridge | collected 2010
CGTCCCGCTTCAACGTCACGCACACGTCCACTTCCACGTCCACTTCCTCGTCCACGACCACGTCCACGTCCACGTCCACGTCCACGTCCACGTCCACGTCCACGTCCACGGGAAGAAGATAATACCCTCCTGTTCGAGCGGGGCCCGAAACTGTTACGCACCCGTCCCCTGATCCCCAATTTGACCCACCGCCGAACCTACGTGTAGAATTCCCACCCATGAGACCAAAACCGCTCTTTTCCGAGACGCTCCGGATCCTGGTGCCGGCCGTCCTGGCGGTCGCCGTGACCGCTTGCGGCCCGGCGGGCGGGCGGGTGGATCTGCAGCTCGACGTGTTGTACCAGGACCTCGAGGCGCGCGGGGCCGCGGCCGAGCCGGGGACGGCGCCGGCGGGGATCGACGCTTTCAGGCTCTGCGTGCAGACGCCGGACGGGCGGGCGGAGGAATGCCGGGACTTCCTCGATCTGGACGCCGGGACGTACCGCATCGACGGGCTGCCGGTGGGCTCGCGCTGGGTGGTTACCTTCCAGGGATACCGGGCCGAAGACAGCGAGGCAGTCTGGTGCGGGCGGGCCAGGGGGGTGGAGATCAAGGACGGGAAAACCACGCCGGTCAGGATGCTGCTGACCCGCTGCGGGGACTTCACCCGGACGGTCGAGCAGCCGGAGGTGGCCCGCGTGTTCCACACCGCCTCGACTCGCGCAGACGGCCGGGTGCTGGTGGCCGGGGGGTTCGAGTCGCACGCCCCGTCCACGAGTTGCGACCGGCCCTGCCAGGGCCTGTGGGCAACCGCCGCGGTCGAGATCTACGACCACGCCGACGGCTCCTTCGCCCCGGCCGAGGGCGAGCTGACCCACGCGCGCGGCCTGCACGCGGCCATGGCGCTGTCCGACGGGCGGCTCCTGGTTGCCGGCGGCTGCGAGGTCGGCAGCCTGCAGTCCGACTTCAGCGACGTGGATCGGCCGGGCTCGCCGCTGGGCTGCATCGTGCCCGGCCAGGCGGCGACCACGGCCGAGGTGTTCGATCCGGCCTCGGGCGAGAGCCGGACGGTCGAGATCCCGGCCACGATCTTTGCCGTGGGCGTTGCGGTGGACGAGGACGAGATGCTGCTGCTGGGGGGTGAGGACGAGCAGGGCATTCCGCTTCGCCGGGCGCTGAGGATCGTGGTCGAGGGGGACCAGATCCAGGTTTTCCCCATCGAGCAGGCCCTTACCGAGGCCCGGCGATCGCTTACGGCAGTAGTCTTCTCCAGCCCGGGCGATCAGCCGGTGGAGATCCTCGTGCTGGGCGGCACCCGGGCGCCGGACCACTCGGATCCCGGCAACTTCGCCGAGCGCATGGCGTACCAGGCCGGCAGCCTGCAGAGCGTCGTGCCCCGCTTCGTCACGGAAATGTACGGCGAGGGCCTGCCGGTCATGCACGCCTCCGGCGCCCGATCGGGCCCTGGACAGGTCCTCGTCTCCGGCGGTGTCTACCCGGCCCGGTTCCTGTCCCAGGACGTTCCGTTCGAGCCCGAGCCCCTGGCCACGGCCGCCAGCGTCGACCTGCGACTCGAAAGGCTGAAGATCCTGGAGGGGGGAAGCCAGTTGCTCCAGGCCAGGGCCTTTCACACCAGCACCGCGGTCGACCGCCTGGGCCACGTGCTGGTCACGGGCGGCATGAGCGAACGCAAGGCCGCGGCCCCCCTGCGCTACGAGGCCGGCGCGGGCGTCGAGTGGTGGGATAGCGAGACCGAGTACTTCAGCTTGCGCTGGGTGGGCGGTTCGCCGGCCGAGATGGAAGTCGCCCGGGCCGGGCACACGGCGACCCTTCTTCTCGACGGCAACGTACTGCTGGTAGGAGGCACGGACGGCCAGACCATCCACTCGAACGCCGAGATGTTCAACCCGGCGCCCAGCACCCTGGAGTCCGACGGCCTGCCGCCACTGTGATGTCTTTGAGGTGCTGTCCACCTGACCGATTGCACATATCCGGTCGATCCTGTAAACTATTTAAAGTTCATTTCTGGCTGGAGAGATGACCATGAAAATGCGTGCGTTTCGTGCGGTTCGGCCGGGGTTGTTGTTCCTGCTCTCCCTGCTTCTCGGCTCGTGCAGTTCCTGCGACTCCGAGCTGCTGTGTCAGGACGGCCTGTGGCCCTGCGGCGGTGAGTGCGTCGATCTCGAGACCGACCCGGACCACTGCGGCGAGTGTTTCAACGCCTGCTCCGCGGCCGAGGCCTGCTACCAGGGCATGTGCCTGGGCTCCTGTCCGTCCGGCATGGAGATCTGCGACCGCCGCTGCGTATACACCGAGCTGGACACCGACAACTGCGGCGGGTGCGGCCAGGCCTGCGCCGAGGGCGAGGTCTGCGCCGGCGGCGAGTGCCGTTCGAGCTGCGCGCCCGGCCAGCAGTTCTGCAACGGCCGCTGCGTCGACCTTTCGGCCGACAACCACAACTGCGGCTCCTGCGGCCATGCCTGCGAGTCCGGCCTGGCGTGCTGCCTCGGCCGCTGCGTCGATACCAACAGCGACCCGAACCACTGCGGCGGCTGCGGCAACAGCGGCGAGCCGGGCGCGGCGTGCTGCAGCGGGATTCTTGCTTACCTGTTCAGCGACCCGGACCATTGCGGCGCTTGCGGGAACAGTTGCCCCGACGGCCTGTTCTGCGCCCGCAACAGCTGCATGAGTCCGTGTCCGCCGGGCCTGACCGAATGCGACCGGCACTGCATCAACATCATGTCCGACCCCGAGAACTGCGGCGCCTGCGGGACGAGCTGCGGCGACGGCCAGTTCTGCGCCCGCGGCAACTGCGTGAGCGAGTGCCCGCCGGGCCTGACCTCCTGCGGCGGCCGCTGCGTAGACGACATGAGCGATCCCACCAACTGCGGCGCCTGCGGCGTCTCCTGCGGCACCGGGGTCTGCTTCCACGGCCTGTGTCGCGACCCGGATTCGAACTGCGCCGGCGATCTCTCGGTCTGCGGCCAGGACTGCGTCGAGCTGAACAGCGACCCGTCCCACTGCGGCGCCTGCGGCCAGGCCTGCGGCCTGGGGGAGTTGTGCAACGAGGGCTCGTGCGACTCGGACTGCGACCCCGGGCTTTCCGACTGCGACGGGGCCTGCGTGGACATCCGCACCAGCAGCGCCCACTGCGGCGGCTGCTACCAGCCTTGCGCCGCGGGCCATACCTGCCATGCGGGCCAGTGCTACGAAGACGCCGACAGCTGCCCCGACGGCCAGATCCACTGCGGCGCGAATTGCGTCGAGCTGGAGACAGATCCCCAGAACTGCGGCGCATGCGGCGACGGCTGTTCGTCGGGCCAGGTCTGCAACGACGGCGTTTGCGCCAGCAACTGCACTCCCGGCATGACCCTGTGCGGCCAGGCCTGCGTGGACACCGACTCCTCGAGCGCCCACTGCGGCGCCTGCAACCGGCCTTGCGCCGCGGGCCAGGCCTGCATCAATGGCACCTGCCGCGAAGACGACCAGGGCTGTCCGCCCGGCACAGCCGATTGCGCCGGCTCCTGCGTCGACCTCGACACCCACCGCGACCACTGCGGCGCCTGCGGCAACCCGTGCACCTCGCCGCAGACCTGCTACAGCGGGCTGTGCGGAAACGCCTGCCCCGGCTGGCAGGTCGATTGCGCCGGCACGTGCGTGGACATCTACGGCGACTTCGAGCACTGCGGCGCCTGCGGGGACGAGTGCGAATGGGGCGAGTGGTGCCACCTGGGCACCTGCGCCGGCGACTGCCCGCCCTCCCAGGACCCCTGCCAGGGCGGCGACTGCATCGACACCCAGGGCGACCACGACCACTGCGGCGATTGCTTCGCCGTCTGCGAGCCGCACGATAACTGCTCCAACGGGACCTGCCGTCCGATCTGCGACGCCGGCCTTTCCTACTGCGACGGCAGTTGCTTCGACACCGGCTCCAACCCGGCCCACTGCAGCGGCTGCGACCGTCCCTGCCGGCCTCTGCGGCAGTGTTGCGGCGGGGGGGGCTGCTCCGACCCGCTCGCCGATCACTACAACTGCGGCGGTTGCGATCAGGAGTGCAACAACGACCAGGTCTGCTTGCGCGGCGAGTGCGCCCAGGGCGACTGCCCGCCGGGTTCGTACAACTGCGGAGGCGGCTGCGTGGACATCTTCGCCAACCCGGACCACTGCGGCGATTGCGACCATCCCTGCCCCACCGGGACCGTCTGCGGCTCCGGTGAATGCCTGCCCGAATGCCCGTGGGGTCTGGATACCTGTTACGACAGCTGCATAAATCCCAACACCGATCCGCTCCATTGCGGCGATTGCGGCAACGTCTGCCCCGCAGGACAGGTCTGCAGCCGCGGGAGCTGCGGCATCGGCTGCGGCCCCGGGGAGGTGGACTGCGGCGGCGCCTGCGTCGAGTTGGTCTCCGACCCTCGCCACTGCGGCGGTTGCGGCCAGGGTTGCGAGGCCAGCTTGGTCTGCGACCGGGGAACCTGCCTGGACGACTGCCTTGACGGCAACGCGTCGTGCGGCGGCGCCTGCATCGACCTGCAGGCCGATCCGGACCACTGCGGCAGATGCGGCCTGAACTGCGGCGGCTTGGTCTGCTTCGGCGGCCGGTGCCTGGAAGACTGCCCGGTGGGCACGATCGACTGCGGCGGCGCCTGCGTCGATCTCGACGACAACGCCCGGAACTGCGGCAGATGCTTCGAGTACTGCGCCGTGGGCGAGAGCTGCGTCGACGGCCAGTGCCAGCCGACCTGCCCCATCTGGCAGGAGGAGTGCGGCGAGCTCTGCGTGGACGTGACTTCGGATCCGCGCAACTGCGGCGCCTGCAACCGGGCCTGCGCACCGGGCATGGCCTGCCAGCGCGGGGTCTGCGTGGAAGATTGCGACCCGGGCTACACCAACTGCGACGGCGCCTGCGTGGACGCCGGATCCAACCCGTACCACTGCGGCTCCTGCGGAGCCGATTGCGGAGACGGCCAGGTCTGCGACCACGGCGGCTGCGCCTCCGAATGCTCCGGCGGGCTGAGCAACTGCGACGGCGCCTGCGTGGACGTCGGCAACAACCCGATCCACTGCGGCGAGTGTGGCCGTACCTGCCTCGCGGGCCTGGTCTGCTCCGGCGGCCAGTGCTCCGAGGAGTGCCGGGCGGGCGAGACGAATTGCGGAGGCGCCTGCATCGACACCGACGAGGATCCGATCAACTGCGGCTCCTGCGGCCACAGCTGCCCGGGCGGAGAGGTGTGCAGCAACGGCGTCTGCTCCACCGACTGCGCCCCCGGCATGACCAACTGCAACGGCAGTTGCGTGGACCTGCAGACGGATTTCAACAACTGCGGGTCCTGCGACCAGACCTGCGGCGCCGGAATGATGTGCGACGAGGGCCATTGCGCCAACTCCTGCGGGGAGGGCAAGACGAACTGCAGCGGCAGCTGCGTCAATACCTCGGGCGACCCGGACAACTGCGGCCAATGCGGCCACAGGTGCCAGGGCAGCGATATGTGCATAATGGGCAGTTGCGGCGGTCACTGCGACACGTCGGACCTCAACGTGTACTGCGCTGAGCGTAGTGATCAGCCCGGCTTCTACGATTGCTTCTGTTGCCTGGACCCCGAGCCCTGCCCCGGCCTGATAGACGGCCAGCCGCCCCCCAACGTGTTCGGCATCCACTGCATCGAAGGCAACTGCGAAATCATGCAATGCCTCTATCCATACGTGGACGTGGACGGCATCTACGACAACGGCTGCGAGTGCGAGTTGCTGCACGGCGAGGTCTCGGCCGACGAGGAGCGTCGTGACCGCCCGCGCATGGTCAAGGCCGGAGACACGGGCAGCGTGGGATTCGTCTGGGTGGACGACCGCGAGGACAACCGCCAGGACAGGCACGTCTACTACGAGTTCATCCGGCACGTCACCGAGAACGGCAAGAAAAAGATCAAGCTCAACGGCAAGTGTGACATGGTCTGCCCCGATGGCCCGATCTCCTGCCACTGCGAGGACGTCGGCATGTGCACCTATGGAACATGCACCGAGGGCCTCTGCAGGTACGGGAACTGCGCCGGCCCGGCCTGCGCCGAGGACGCCGAGTGCCCCCCGACGCAGAGCTGCATCGGGGGCAGGTGCCAGAACCAGTGTGAGTACAGCGAGGACTGCCCTATCGATCAGAGCTGCCAGAAGGCGGGCTGCTCCGAGTACGGCGGCGAGTGCGGCAACTACGGCCCTTGCCGGATCCCCGATTGCACCAGCAGCGCCGATTGCCCGTCCGGCGCCAGCTGCTTCATCCAGAGCTGCTTCACCAGCCAGGACTGCATCAACGGCAGCAACTGCGCCGGCGGGCAGGAACAGGCCGGCAACGTCAAGGTCTCCCGAGACACCTGGCGCACCGCCTTCGAACCGGAGCTGGCCTGGGACTCCGGCCGCAACCAGTTCGCGGTGGTCTACGTCACCAACGACATCTGGTTCAGGACCATCGGCCGTACCGGCTCCGTAAGCAGCCGGGTCAGCCCGCTGAACGGCTGCTCGGACTACTGGTACAACTGGTGCCAGAGCAACCGCTCCTCGCCCGCCATCGTCAAGGCCGACGGCGGATACGTGCTGATTTGGGCCTACCACAACCAGGTCATGTCCGCTCCGCTGGATCCGTACGGGCGAATGAAGTACTGGAACGAATGCTACGGTTACTCCGGCGCCGCCAATCCGCCGACTCCGGTGCAGTACGGAGACTGCCAGGGGGGTCCCGCATGCGAATCGAACGAGGACTGCGCGGATCTCGGCCAAAATTGCTCCGGCGGCGTCTGCACCAGCAGTTGCCTGACCAACGGAGACTGCCCGGACACCGCGGATAACAACCAGTACTGCGTAGGCGCCGGGTACGAGAACAACTCCTGCTGGTGGCAGCCCAACCGCTACTTCGTGCACACCGTGGCCAGCGCCAACTACCCGAGCCAGCTCCAGATCTTGGGCGAGGACGACGTCTTCGTGGCCATCTGGCAGGAGGGCACCGGCTCGGGCCACTCCATCAGGACCTGCAAGCTCGAGTACGAGATCGCCGGCCACTGGTGGCACTGGTGGGACTGGTGGGGGGGCTGCTGGGGGGGCTGCTACCAGGACTGGATGAAGACCAGCAACCTGCAGACCATCAGCGGTGATTTCTACGACGCGCAGAACCCGACCATCTACGAGGGCAATAACGGCTACCTGCTGGCCTTCGACGCCCAGAAGAACGGAGCGGGCCAGAAGCGCGAGGTCTACCTGGCCTGGCTCGACTACAACGGCGGCGTCACCCGCGGTCCGATACAGGTATCCGACGCCCTCGCCGAGGGCTGCAACGCGTACGGAGGGGCGGCCTCCCAGGCGCCGGACGGCATGATCGGCTTCTTCTGGTCGGAGCGCGGCGCCAGCATCGACAACCAGGCCCTGCTGTTCCAGGCCCTGGACTCCCAGGGCAACAAGCTGGGTCGCATCGGCACGGTGCTCGCCCAGGAGCAGTGGGACTTCAACAAGGAGATCATGCCCCGCGAGGCGACCTGGGTCGACGATCGCTTCGGGGTGGTCGTGGACACGCTGATCCACGGAATGGTGCTCGAAGAGACCGACCGGACCTGCATCGAATATGAAGACTGCCAGGAGGGCGAGACCTGCAGCAGGAATACCTGCATGCGCTACTCCGGCTCGTCGAAGTACTACTACGCCATCCGCTACTTCGCGGTCTGCCCGCCGGAATGACCCTTCGGACGGCGCGGCCCGGCCAGGACATCCCGTGGCCCGCAAGCACAAACCGGGCAACCCCAAGCCCGACAGCGAATTCTCCAATCGTCCCCTGGTCGGCCTGAAAGAGCTGGCCGCGCGCATGCGATCCGATGCCGCCCGGCCCGGTCCTGTCTCCAGGCGGTCCGAGGGGCGGAAAGAGGCCTCTTCCAGCTCCGAATCCGATTCGGAGCTGTTCGCCTCGGCCATGGCCGAGGTGGTCCCGATCCCGGACCGCACGCAGGACCTGCCGCCGGAGCCTCGCCTGCCGGCCAGGCCGACGCCGGAAGAGATCGAGGAAGCCGAGGTGATGCGCGAGCTGCGCGAGCTGGTGGACGGAGAACGGCACATCTCGATCTTCGAGACCGACGAGGCCGTCGAGGGCCTGGCCGAAGGGATGGACCCCGGGCTGCTCCGGAAGCTCAAGCGCGGGGAGTTCTCGGTTCAGGATCACCTCGACCTGCACGGCCTGTCTCGCGAACAGGCCCGGCCGGTGGTGGTCCGGTTCCTGGTGGAAGCCATCGCCCAGGGAAAGCGCTGCGTGTTGATCATCCACGGACGCGGCCACGGGTCCAAGGATAAGATCCCGGTGCTCAAGCTGGCGCTCAGGAACTGGCTGGTACGCTCGGGAATCCGCAAGGTCATCCTGGCTTTCTCCACAGCCCGCCTCTGCGACGGAGGCGCCGGCGCCGTCTACGTGCTCCTGCGAAGGTCCCGGTAAGAAAGAGAAAGGGAGATGTGGGGATAAGGAGGAGATGGTGGAGATGAAATAGACTATTTCATCTCCACCATCCCCTCCGAATCTCCATATTTCCCTTCTTCTGCCGAATAAGCGGACAGAAACTTGACACACGCCCAGACCTCGGATATGTACTTTATTGACGATTATTATGTACTACCATGCCAAGAATCACGATCTCCATCCCGGTCGACTTGAAGAGTCATCTGGCCGACCCACGCATCAGGAATGCCCTCAACATATCCAGGGTCTGCCAGGATGCGCTCCGGCGAGAGGTTCGACGGTTGCTGGACCTGCCGGCGGACATCGAACGGATGGAGGCCCTGCTGGCCAGGCTTCGGGAGGAACGGGAACGCCTCGACGACAAGTGGTTCACCCTGGGCTCGACGGCCGCCAGGGACTGGGTGGAGCACGAGGCGTCGCTGGCCCGTCTGCGCCAGTTGGGCGATGCGCCGATGGACCGGCGCCTGGCCCTGCTGCGCCGGGATCCGCCCGGGCGGCTTGCGGTTCTGATCCAGGAGCACGAACGACTGCAGGATTTCGATCCGGATTCCTTCCTGCAGGGTTGGGCGTCGATGCTCGGCCTGATGTGGGGAGTGATCAAGCGCAACTTATAGGGCTGTAACGGGAGAAAGACCATGACCACGAGCGACTCGAATGCGGACTACGAGGGCAGCTATCTGCTGGGCGAGGCGGACGGCGAGATCTGGTCCGAACACACACACCCCAACGAGACCCAGGGCATCTCCATGCTGAGCCCCGACGAGGTCGGCCAGCGCGACGTCCTCGGACAGGAGTCCGCGGCCTGGCTGCGCGACAAGGCGGACGCTTACTTCCAGCAGGACACCAGGTTCGACGCCTACTCCTACTATGAGGGGTTCTTGACCTCGGCGCGACGCAACAGGCAGGCCCACGCATTCGCGGTAGCGGCCGGCGGTCGCCGCTGGTGAGGGTTTGTTACCGCATGCCGGCGGCCGGGACCCCTGCCGTCAGGCCCTGCCCTTGCCGGCGTCCTCGGTAAGTCGCAGAAGGGTGTTCAAGTCCTTGACGATCGGCTTGATCTTGACCTTCCCCCCGTTATCGTCGGCCTTGAGTGCCTTTTCGGGAGCCGCGTCCACGGTCTTGCTGCCGATTTCCACCTGCATGTTCTTCGGGATGTCGATCCGCTCGACCTTCAGGTATCCGAGTATCAGCTCGAGCACCACGTGCGGGAGCGGGTTGCGCTCGAGCAGCTTGTCCGCGCCGGCCCGGGATGCGGCCTTGTGGAGCTCCGCGCTCTCGTCGCCGACCATGCCGAGCACGATGATCTTCTGTCCCATGCCGTAATGACGCAGCTCCTTGAGAAACCCCAGCCCCCCGGTCTGATCGGAAAACATGTTCAGAAGGATCAGCTCGGGATGCTCGCGCCGCACGGTCCTCATCGCCTCGTCACCGTCGGCCGAGGAGACCACGTCGACACGGGTCAACCTGAGCACCTCGTAGAGGTCCCGCCGGCGTCGTGGATCATCCTCGACGATCATGACCGCTTTACGCGAACGCCTCGGCATGGCTCGGACTCCCCTCTCCTCTTCTCTTCCCCCGCCCAAACAGAACCGGGCCGATCTTTCCAGAACGGCTCCGGCAAAAGGCGCCACCCGGATTCGAACCGGGGATGGAGATTTTGCAGACCTCTGCCTTGGCCACTTGGCTATGGCGCCGGAACAAGCGGGTGAAGGGATTTGAACCCTCGACCTCAACCTTGGCAAGGTTGCACTCTAGCCACTGAGTTACACCCGCACAGGGGTAGAAATCTGGCGCAACCAGCGGGAGTTGTCAAGCGAAATCATCACTTGGGCCACCACCGAGAATCCTAACTCGATCAGGTCGAATGTTCCATGCTGTCGCATTTTGTACCATGATATACCAGCAAAAGGTACACCTACCTGGTACACCCCGTGTGGCCTCGTAGGCCACCCCGGACTCGCCGGGATCGTCCTCGGTGCCCTGGTCATCGCCATCGCCCCCTGGACCACCAGCGCCCGGTGGATCCAAGGCGCCAATCGAACCTGCCATCGCCAACGGAAGGCGACCACACGGTCGCCCACGCGCCCTCCCGAGAATATCCAGCCCCCGGGATACCCCCCCTCGACAGCCGGTTTGACCCCAGGCCTACCTCCCACTTCTCGACGAGGCCAGCCCAATGGAACAGGTCGGCTGGCGTAGTCCCGGAAGGGAGCCACCCGACGCTCCATTTCCTGTTGGCGGGATCTCCACCCGGCCGAGTTGCCCGGAGGCTCCACCGGCAACCCAAGTCCCTGTCCGGGCCGTCGAGCTGGCCTCGTACCCGGACAAGGGCCTGCCTGTCCTGATACGTTATCGAGCAGAAGGACATGGACATGGGTCTCGACATGGACATGGACGTGGACAGCCGCGAGGGCCTCGGAGTCGGCCAGGCTGGCTGCGCTGGTATGTCCTGAAACCGGCGCACACCTGAGCCTGACGTGCTCGGAATCGAACCTGAGCGACCTGACAGAGCACGATCCGAGCGGGCCAGCACTGTCCGGCCACGTCCAGGCGATTGACCGGGCCGGGCCTGCGTGGGATTGTGTTGGCGATGGACGAGCGAAGACGGAAGCCAACCGAAGAGAATCCCCGTCTGGCCTCGCCTGTGTCTTCGTCCGTCCAGCAACGAGCGAGGCTCGACAGGTCGGCCAAGGGGTGAAGCCATGAAAATCCGACTGTCGGGGAAGACGGATCAGGTGTTCAACGCGACTGTCTCCGAAGAGCACGGGTTGCTGCTTGGTTGCATCAAGCTTCCTTCGGACCAGGTCGACGGCTTCGGAGTCGGCCTAGAGGTGGTCGATGCCACGCCGGCCGAGCTGGCCGCCCTTCAGGCTGGAGGGTTCGGGAGGTTGCCCGGCGTCCAGGAGCTGTTGAAGGCCACGAGCGAGCCGGATTCGGATCTGGCGGCGGGTGCGGTTTGATGTCAGGCGCCATCCTGCTTTTCCACCAGGCCACACACCGCCCGCACAGAGACCAGCGCCTCAAGGAAAGAGACCTGCCGAGCGATGCCCTCCACGCGGGCTTCCCCGAATCCATTTCAGCATGGCCGCGGTGAGTTTCTTTTCCGCTTGCAGCCGACCGGGGACTCTGCACTTCAGCCGGCAGATAGCGAGGACTGCTACTCGGTCACCTGGCCGCCGACCAGAAGTCGAATCCGAATCGATTCAGGAACTCGTCAGAGTCCTCAAGAAGATCGGCCGCCTGCCAAAGATAGGGGGATGTTACGAAACTCAGCTTTCATTTTCCCTTGTGAAATCAAGGAAACTATGAAGGAGTGCATCGTGCGTCAGGGCTCTGCGCACGTGTTGTAAAAACCTTCATTTCCGCCACTCACCTTTGCGACGCAGCCTCCGACCATTGACACGAACTCTTGTCGCGTAGGTAGCCGGTAGCCCCTGGGGCATGCCTTCATGGCCATGTTCCAGTCGATCTCTTTTGCCTTCCCCTTACAGGAAGAGCCGATCTTGACAGGCCCTAGCACCTTGTGCTAGCAGTAGAATACATGAGGGTCGATAATGACTATCAGTTTTTTCCCTCCGACCAAACCACAGCTCACTGTCGAGGATGGAAGCGAGGCGCTCGTATTCTGGGGTCGATGGCCAACGACTGGCATGCGTCGACAATATACTTAATTCGATGGTAGACTTTTACCAGGACTTCATAATGGAAAGTTGTGTCCAGCAGGCTTCGATTGAAGAGCCAAAATCGGAACGAGGAGAGTATGACCGTTTTGGTGGGTTTATATGCTTTCTGCTATTTTTCCTTATTTTGTTGCTGGCCTCCGACTGTTCTGAGTCGGGCGAGCATCCGCACTCCTGCGACATCCCATGGGACAAATGTCCATGGGAGACGGAGGTCTCCCGTTTCACCTATGACGCCGGAAGACTGATGACAGTCGAGAGGTTCCATCCAGACGGCTCTCCCTTCCGAACGACTCAGTTCTCCTACGACGAAGACGGAAACCTGCTCAGTCAGAAGGAAACGGATTCCTATGGGGATCTTAGAGAAACCTATGCTTATTCCTACGACGCCCACGGGAATATGCTAACCAAGGTGCGCTGTATAGACATTGAGTACTATCCTCGCGACTGCCATACTAATACATACAAATATGACGATATGAACATCCTGATTCTTGACGAATTGGACAAGTATTCCGACGGCAAGGTTGATCACTACTACAAGTACTGGCATGACGAGCATGGCAATTTCACGATGAAGACATCCAATACAGATGAAATCGTGTACAGACGTACAAAGTACTACTACTCATGTGGGGAGTAACAGCACACGCATTTTATCGGGAAAGGACAGTAGAGTTTGAGAACTAGCAGCGCCATAATAGTTATCAGCGTCATCTTGAACGCATGTGGGTTTTCATGCAACGACTCGCCATGCTGCCGCGCGGAAAAGGCCTGCGTGGCCGACCGAAAGTATCCGGGTCCAACTTGTCTGACTATTGATGATGATGATGACCGGTCTGTCGATAGGTGCCACCTGTTCACCTACGACAGACATGGCAACATATTGACAGAGGAACTCATCCCAAAAACCGAAGGCTGGAACAATACTTCTACTTCATATCGCTACGATCAGGACGGAAAGCTACTTGAAAAGATAACCTTTATACAATATGAGAGGGGAACGGTGGAGTATCGCATCACGTACACATACGATGAGCATGGCAACGTGCTTACAATAGAACACTACAATAGTGACAGCGATATGGTTTCTGTTCGGGTGACCTATACCTACGAATATGATGAGAATGGAATCATTCTGACCGCTGAGCTAAGCCACTCTTACGCCAACTGCGAGATGTTCGACTGCTACTAATGATTGTAGGCGCGCCTGGCTGGCGCTGTCCTTGCACGAGCTATCGAGGTACGGGTGCAGCTCTTTTCGGAAGATGGGGACGGTCTCTACTTTATCACTTTTTAATGCAGGAAAAGTGAAGAAGTAGAGACCGTTCCCGAATTCGAATTCCAGGAGAAGATGGACCTCATTCTGGGCGCATCACGAACCACTCTCGTCGATTCGCCACTGGTGGGCCCAGTGGGCAAAGATTGACAGCGCCAGCCGGCTTGGTTCACGTCGTTCGACCGACCACTCAGGGTGCCAAACGATCCGTGGAAAAGGAATATCTCGGATCATCGGTCCAAGGGGAATTCGGACAGAGAAACTGGCCAACAAGAGGTCAGGTATTCCGCCACGGCATGCACCGGTCCCATTTCTCTGCGTGGTCCTGCGATCGACGAGGCTTGGGAGTGGGAATGGCCGACACCCAGGGCTCAAGTCATGAAGGCGCTCCGGGGGGCCAAGTGCCACATGATCCGTGGGTGGGACAGAGCAGCATCGCACGGGCTTTTTGCCCTGCGCCGGGAGCCATATCTGTGCAATGGTTACAGAATGGAATCCTACCCATACGCCCGGAGCCCGCGGCATCTCGACTCGCCAAGATTCCATTTTTCAGTTGACATTTTTCGCCAGATGACGTTTATGTTTCAGGAGGGTAGAAAATCCCTATGAGATTCGTGTGGCCCTGGGGAGTGCCATGAGACAAAGGGCGTTTTTATATTTGCTGGCTATGGAATTCGCAGTGGGATCTGCCGCTTGCGCTCGCTATCCCGCCTTACAAGAATCCAAGGGCAGTGTATCGGACGCAGGTGTTGGTATTGGCGAAGACGGCAATAGCCACCAAGATGCCGATACCCTGTGGGACCATATACTGGACGGGGACGATGGACATGGTGATGTTGACATTTCCGATTCAGACGACCCTTGTGCGGTGACTTGCACTCGGCATTCCGACTGCGTGGCCTGTGCTGAATATCTCGGAGAGCCGCTCGCTTCCGACGACGGCGGTCCTGTCCAGTGGTGGAGGGTTAATTGCTTTCCAGAGAGCGGCTGCGCTTTCATCTGCGAAGGATGCACCAGTGACGCCGACTGTGGAGAATCTGATATCCCATACTGCATTCCAGAAGAGTGTGTGTGTTTCTCTATGGAAGGATACTGCCTCTACTATGATGCAGAGTGCACGACAGATACCGATTGCGTAGAGAACGAACAGTGCGAGATACAAAGCCATGACTGCAATTGCATTCCCAAGTCCTCAGTCGACGGTCAACTGGTCTGGGCCGTTAGTGCAGGATCATCGGAATCTTGGGATTTTGGCTTGGGGATCGCGAATCTGGATGATGGATCGTCACTGGTAACCGGGGAATTCGGGGATACGGCTACGTTTGGATCGGGCGAGACCAACGAAACAACGCTCACATCGGCAGGCGGCAGTGATGTTTTCGTAGCAAAGTACAACCCTGACGGGACCCTGGCCTGGGCCCGACGTGCCGGAGGAGAAGGTGGGTCTGACTGGGGAAATGATATCTCAGCGCTGCCCGACGGGTCTTCTTTGGTAACGGGGTATTTCGAGGAAACAGCCTTGTTCGGGCCGGGTGAAGACAATGAAACAATGCTGACGTCCGAGGGCGGCAGAGACGTGTTTGTAGCCAGGTACAACCCGGACGGCACTCTGGCTTGGGCCGTTCGTACCGGCGGTATGGGCTGGGACATCAGCAGAAGCATTGCGGTGTTGCCAGATGGGTCGTCTATTATAACTGGAGGTTTCGAAGGCACCGCTACGTTTGGACCGGGCGAGGCAAATGAGACCTCGCTCACAGAAGCGGGCGAGAATAATGACATATTCGTGGCCCGTTTCAATCCAGACGGTACTCTTGCCTGGGCTCGCCGTGCCGGGGCCGAATGGTGGGATGCGGGTTATGCCGTCGACACACAGATGGATGGATCGTGCCTGGTAACGGGTGCCTTCAGAAGGAACGCCGTGTTTGGAGACGGCGATATCAACGAGACAATATTGACATCCGCGGGAGACAGTGACGTGTTCGTAGCGCGTTACAACGATGACGGAAGCTTGGCTTGGGCCAGGCGCGCAGGAGGGGAACAGTTTAACCTGGGCCGCTGTGTTGCCGCGTTACCCGATGGATCTTACCTGGTGGCAGGAGGAACCTCAGGGGTTGTTGTTTTCGGTCCAGGCGAGGAAAACGAAACAACGCTCGGTTTTCCCGATGTTGCGAACGGATTCGTGGCCCGGTACGATTCGGACGGTAAGCTGGCCTGGGCGTTCAGCCCTGGAGAAAGGTCTTCCGGTTCCTGGCTTCAACCAAAAATCGGAGTTCCTGTCCTCTCCGCTCTTCCAAGTGGATCATTCCTGGTGACAAGCTATTTCAAAGACCAGGCCATATTCGGACCGGGAGAAGCGAGCGAGACCACCCTTGTTTCTGCCGGGCTCGAAGACGTTTATATTGCCAGCTACAACGCAAATGGGACGCTAGCCTGGGCCCGCCGTATGGGAGGCGAGGATATTGATACAGGTGAAAGCATCACAGCTATAAACGATGGGTCGTGTCTGCTAACGGGCAGATTCGAAGGAACGGCTACTTTCGGCCTGGATGATGACGATGAGACTATACTAACCTCCGCCGGAGGCGCTGACGTTTTCGTGATGCGACTAGGTCCCTAGCACACTTAGTGTTGTTTCCGCTTTGCTCACCTACTTCAACTCCCTCAGCACCCTGATCAACTCCTTCGTGGATATCCCCTCGATCCTGAACACCGCCGGCGTGACCAACGTCAATTCGCCAATCTTCGCAATTCTAGGCTTCCTACCTCGCTTCTTCTTGCCCCTCGGCACAGCCACCGCCTTCTTGAGAGCGGCTCTGACGGCTTTCTTTTGGGCAGTCTTTTTACCTTTCGGCTTTCCAGACTTCCCCCCCCGGTGGTTCCACACGAACCGTGGGAGGTGTCCGGAATCCGGACACAGAGGTCGCCCAGGACGTGGGATCTCCACCCTCGCTTAGGACCAATCGCTTGTGATTCCGCGTGGTCACGAGACTCAGGATATATTTGGACCGGCTGGTACACCATTTGCAGCAGCACAAGAGCATGGCCCGACCGCTTCGATACATGCCGCGATCCAACACCACCTTCGAGGTCACCACCCGCACCCTGCAGGGCCGGCTGCTCCTGAGACCATCGGCCGAACTCAACGAGATCATCCTGGGCATCCTGGGTAGGGCTCTCGAACTCTACCCGGTCCTGCTGCACCTGGTCGTAGTGGCTTCGAACCACATTCACCTGATCGTCACCGCAGAAAGCGTCAAGCTGCTCTCCGACTTCATGCGTCACATCAACTCCAACATCGCCCGCGAGGCGGGAAGGCTGCACCGCTGGAGAGAGAAGTTTTGGGGCCGGCGCTACACGGCCATCCCCATCCTCGACAACGACAAGCTCGTCGAACGCGCGTTCTACCTGCTATCCCACGGTTGCAAGGAATGCCTGGTGTTGCGCCCGAAGAACTGGCCAGGGGTCAACTGCGTCGAGGCGCTGACCCGGGGAAAGACCCTGACTGGCGTCTGGTACGACCGTACCAAGGAGTACGAGGCTGAACGGGCGGGACAGGAGTGGTCGAGCGCTGACTTCGCCAGGCGTTACCCGGTGCCCCTGAGCCCGCTGCCCTGTTTCGCAGACCTGAACCTTGGCCAGCAGCGAGTTCGATACCGAGCGATGGTCCATGACATCGAGGTCCAGACCCGCAGGCTCTTCGCGCGTGCGGGCCAGCGGGTGCTGGGGGCCAAGGGGGTGAGAGCGCAGTCACCACACCGCCGACCTCGCAAGGTCAAGCGGAGCCCGGCGCCGTTGTGCCATTGTGCCGATCCGGAGCAGCGCCGGAGGTTTCGCGACGACTTCCGCTGGTTCGCAACCCTCTACCGCCAGGCGTCGAGGCGGTTGCGTGCCGGTGATCGGACAGTGCGTTTTCCTGAGAACTGCTTCCCGCCGGCACTGGCGTACGCCGGTGCAGACCCACCCGGGTAGCCTCGAACCCTTCACCTCTTGTACACACTACTTTGGCCTTCTAACCCGTTTGTATTGAGACCGGTCGGTGACGAAATCTGTCCATGTGGGCAAAGCCATCCGAGACTTGTGCGATTCACCAGCGCAACAGGGTTCAACAGGCCTTCAGGGAGAGTTCTTGGGTTCGATTCCATCGAGACCTGCTGAACCCGACGATACGGAGGGAGTATACTCCTCGAATCGCTCCTCTAATCGTGTGGAACCTCTTGGGCCCAGACGAAGACGGCGACCTGGACGCGTTCGTCGCGAACAACGGTCAGGGCAACCGGGTGTGGATGAACCAGTAGCCGCGCGCGCGTTCATCGTTACCTTCCGCGTCTGATCCGCGGACGCGGCGCGCTGGCGGCGGGGTCAGAACCCACATCCTGTCCAGCCAGTCGCGGAGCTTGGACATCCGCGCAAGCCCGCCGCCACGCTCCTCACCCCGTGGTCGCCCAGCGCTACGGATGTCATCGCTGTATTGAAGGCGTTGAAGTAGGTGCCTGCTTCGCCTGACTTGAACACCGCCCACCCGTTGGGGTACGATTGGCTCCGTACTCGACGACAGGCAGACCATGCCCGGGCAAGGAGAGGACACAGATGAAGCTGTCATTCAACGTGGTGGCGATTTTCCTGGTAGGTGGGCTGGGCTGTGCCTCGGTGGCGGAGGCGGGGGATGAGAGGCCCATCGTGGTGGTGTTCAACGTAGAGGTGAAGAACGTAAGGCTCTCGAAGGGCTTCTTGGACGGGCTGGCCGATTACCTCTCGTCAAGGCTGACCGAGTCGGGTGCCTACCAGGTCGTACCCCGAGACCAGGTCAAGCAGCGTCTGGTTCAGCAGAAGAAGGGGTCGTACAAGGAGTGCTACGACCAGTCCTGCCAG
>SDBT01007250.1_pt1 | contig 18283 bp, 45 predicted proteins | sample 2277101 | NCBI WGS metagenome assembly SDBT01 (sample SAMN10404973, study PRJNA504765) | marine sediment metagenome | isolation source: marine sediment core GS10_PC15, 103 cmbsf | place: Arctic Ocean: Southern Knipovich Ridge | collected 2010
GAAAGGTTGCCCCATAGAGTTATAGGTAAAGATAAATTAACATATACTTTAAAAATTAGTAAATGGAATCAAGTAGATTTAGATTGTATTGAACCAGATAAAAAAGTATGGGACGTTTTATATCATCAATCTCAAGATGACTTTCCTACAGGTTATAGTTTAGAACATTTATCTGGCAATACCGAAGCCGAAGCAAGAGGCAAGATGTGGTGTTATTTGAAAGAAAATAAACTAATATGAGAAATACTAAAGCATATGAAGGATATAAACTAATATACGAATTAGATACTATTTTGTGTCAAAATCCAAAAGGTTGGATAACTGTAGCAAAAATTAGTGTATCTCATTATACCCGTAAATATGGAAGAGTGAATATAAAAACTTATTTTAATTATGGAAGATATTGGCAAATATATGTAAGAGATGATGCTCTATTAACTATAGGTGATTAAATATGTATAATTATAAATCAGGACAAAAAGTTACTTGTATAATGGATAATGCACTAATTACAAATGCAAAAATTCAAATTCAAGATGGTAACATATTTATTTGCCAGAATATACAAAATGGGAATAGATGTAGCAATAGATTAGGATACAGATATTCTTGGTGTATCGACAATGGAAGTAAATCAGCTTTAAGAAGAAATGATATAGAAAAATTAGCATTTGTAGCTATATCTCAAACTGAACTATTAAGAATTAAAGGGTTAATATAATATGCAATCAAAGTTTAAGATGGATGATAAGGTAATCTGTATATCTAAAGATAATTATAAATATGAAGAGTGGGGTGCTCCAGGTTTTGGGTGGGAAAAAGGGTTTATATTTAATATAACAAATATAACAGCATCTCGTAATACATATATTTATTGGGCAGGTATTCATCAAGGTGGAGTTTTTGAAGAAGCATTAAAGTTAATTAAATGTGTAACACAAACAGAACTGCTTAAATTGAAAGGTTTAATATAATATGAAAAAATATAAAATAATATTTTCTGAACAAAGATTAACAACTCATTTTCTTTCTAAAAATATACAAAATGCAGTAAAAGTAGCTAAAGATTTTGCTTATAAATATAATTCTGCTTTAAATAAGACAGACCGCAAGAAAGGATTTTGGAGAGATATATTAAGTATTGAATTTGAAAAAGAAGAACTATAATATGAAGAAAGATTATAAAAATATAAGATTTTCTCCTGAAATTGAGGTTGAATTTCCAAGAGATATAGATATTGGAAAGTTTGAAGAAACAATAGAAGGATGGGAAATAGATTTTGAATATTCTTTGGATCATGGTTTGGAATATAAACCTAAAAAGGGCAATCACCTTTATTATAACCAAAAATCTTTGAATCAAATTAAAAAATTGTTAAAATTACTTAAAAAACATAAATGTAAAATGAAAAGTACATGTGGATTACATATTCATATAGATATTACAGGATTTTCAAAAAATAAAACAAATAAAATAATTAGTAAGTTTATTAGATATCAAGATAAAATTATGAAGCAATTTAAAGTAAAAAGAAGCAGATTAACTTATTGTGAAAAATTAATTTGTTCATGTAAAGAGGAAAATATATATAGTTCCAAAGGGACTGCTTTATCAGTAAGTGGTTTTAATACGATAGAATTCAGATTATTTAACGGAACATTAGATTATAAAACTATATCAAAAAGTATAAAGTGGGCTTTACAATTTATAATTGCGTGAGGAGTTAATATGGCAAAATGTCCCGAGTGTACAGTGTTAATTGATTATTTAGATTATCTACAATATGATAAAGGAATTGGTACAATTTCATTAGAAAACGATGGAATAGAAATTGAAAGACCTAATAAAACTAAAAGGCAAATATTTGTACAATGTCCACTTTGTAAAAGTATTTTATTTTATAGTTTAGTTAATGCAGCAAGATGGTTACAAGGTGAAATATATGTTAAACAGGTAAATCCTGCTTTAACTAAAATATGAAAGGAATAATATGGTATTCTGGAGTTATATAATATCTTGGTTAGCAGTAGGTGGAATAGTTACAGTAGTATTTGAATACTGGAAAGCTTATAACGAAGGATTTGACAAAAAAGATTTATTATGGTGTTTTATAGGGATAGTATTAGGATATATAACTTTAGTTGTTATAGGTGGAGGTTTAATAGCTGTATGTGGAGGAGATTGGATTGAGAATATAAAATATAATATATATCAAAGAAAAATCAGAATAAAAAAAGAGAAATATGATAAAACACCTGAAGGTAAAAAAGCAAAATATGAAGCTTTATTTAAACAATGTTAGAATTCAAATTTAAAGTTGGAGATAAAATCAGATTAAAAGATTATAGTCTATATTCAGACTATGAAGACCATTTTAATGAAATAGCAATAATTGAATGGATAGGCAATAATTCTGGTAATAGAGCTTATGGTATAATTTGGGAAGATGAAAATCCTTCTACTATATGGTTTAATAATATGGTATTAGCAACACCTATAAGTCAATATAATAGATTAAAAAGAATGGGAATATTAAAATGAAAAGAATTAAAGTAGGACAAATTGTAGAATTAGTAGAAAAATATGAAGCATGGTTAAAATGTGATAGAGTTAAAAAGGGAGTTGTAGGAATAGTGCTGGAAAAATTTGGAGGCTATTCTTCAGGATGGTATTATAAAACCTATCATCCTGCATCAGCTATAATATTAACTATTAAAAGAAAACAACATCGTGTTCCAGTAAAATATCTACAACCATCTAATAAAATATCTCAGTATGCTAAAATAGAATTATTTAAAAAGACAAAAGATATAGATGTATCGGTTGGAGAACCAGACCATGAAGCCTGATAGGAGTACATCCTATGCCGAGTGTGAAGAATGGCGGAGATTGCAACCCTCTCTCCAACCGACTTTTATCTGAAAGGTAATAATGAGCTTATATCAAATAATAGTATCTGAATATCAAAGTAAATATGTAATACAAGCTGAAGATTTAAAAGATGCTCACAAAAAAGCTAAAAAAGAATTAACTAAAACTAACAATATATCAGGAAACTTATATAGAGGTATGGGGTTTGTAAGAGAGTTAATATCTATTGAAAAAGTAAAGGTATAATATGAAATTTAAAGTTGGTGATAAAGTTATTATAAAAAATCATTGTTCTGGAACATGTAAGGGAGAAATATATACTCTTTATTATGCTAGGAGAGAACTATGGGCAGGAGATAAAGGCAGAGAAGGTGGTCGCTGTCATTGTCACGATAATTGGGAACCATGCCTATTATCCCAAACTGAAATATTAAGAAGAAAAGGATTATTATAATATGATATTTAAAAGTTGTAGTTGAACATGCTCATGAAGTTTTTGTAGAATGGCATTATACGACTGGTGATCCATATTCTCTTCCTCATATATTTACAGTACAATCAAAATATTTAAAATTAGCACAACCTATAACTCAAACTGAGAACTTAAAAAGAATGGGGGTATTAAAGTGAAAGATATTAAAGAAACTCAAAGAGAAACATCAGAAGAAATGAGAAGATTTGAAATTACTGGACATACTAATAAACATATATTACAAGTAGAATTAAATGGAGTAAGTGCTATATTATTCAGAACTATGGTAAACTTATCAAAAGATGAGCAAAAAATAGAAAATATACAGGGAGCAATAAAAATAGGTGTTATTATGATGACAAAACAATTATTAGCAGAAGCTGGTTTGAAGTATGAATAAACCAGCTTAGGGGGGTAAGTGGTACAATTGCACTACTTACCTCCCACCCCCACATAAAGAGAGGTGTAATATGTTAATAGGAACCGCAATAGCAATTAAAAACGGACTTCAATATAATGATATTCTCATATTAAAAGGATGTAAAAAAATATTATTTTTAGCAGGAATAGATGAAGATCATTTTTGGGGTAGGTTAATTGCAAATGACAATGCTTATGAATTTAAATGGGACGATATAATAAGGAAGATTGTATGAAAATTAAAATAGATGATGAAATAAGAGTTATAAAAGATGAATCCCTTAAAAAGCCACAGTTAATTGGATATAAAGGTAGAATAATTAGATTACCTGTTATATATCCATCAGGAACACAAAGTATATTTATAGCAGTTGAGTTTAAAAAACATGTTAATGGTAGTGATTGTAATGGGCATGGATTAAGGGGATTCTGTTGGTATATGCCTTTAGATAGTTTAAAGCTAATGAAACCTATATCTCAATATGAAAACTTAAAAAGGTTAGGATATGAAATTTAAAGTTGGTGATAAAGTTAGACAAATAAAACAAGGCTATGGAACAGATAGTCGAGATAATGGTAAAGAAGCATTTGTTATAGAAGTAGGATTAAATTATATAATAAATAATGGTGGTATTACGATTAACACTATTGGTGAATGGGAGTGGGACCAAACAATTCGTGGAGAAGATGGATTTGAATTAGTTATACGTTTAACACAAACTGAGAATTTAAGAAGGTTAGGATATGAAATATAAAGTTGGAGATTGTGTAAAAGTAGTGAAAAGAGGAAGAAGTGCAGCAAGTCATAAATATTATCATAAAGTGGGAATTATAACGACACTCTATCGTAATAATGAAATTTGTTCTTTAGATATAGAAACAGAAAAATGGCCAGGTGGTTTTTGGTGTGATGAATTAGAACTTGCTAGATTCAAAACACAAACTGAAAAATTAAGATTTGAAGGTAAACTATAAGGAGGTATTTAATGTCTATAGCCAGAGTGAAATTATCTAATTATTCTGGTCACAAAAAATATGATAGGGAATCAGCAACTTTGATAGAGTTCATAGGAGATTTTGCTATAATAAAGTTTTGTGACGGAAAAAGAGTTGAGGTTCCAAGAAAAAAAATCATTCATGTAAATACTAAAAAATATTCTTTACCAGAATATAGAAAAATAGCAAAGATAAATGATTGGGTAAGAACTAACGGTGATGGTGGTGAAAAAGAAAATATCTTACTTGAAGGTCAGATAGGTGAAATAGGAATAATGTACGATGAATTTGAAAAGAAAGATAGACCTGCTATATTTATATGGCAAAATACCTATCCTGCCACTATGGGTAAAAAAGACCCAAAATCAAAAGAGTTTAACTATAGTTGGGTAGTATATTTAGATAATTCCAATGCTTTTATAGAAAAAATTACTGGAAAAAAAGATGGTCCAAAAGTCTATTGTGAACGATGTGGTAGCAGAGTAAATGTTTTTGATAGCAAAAACATTAAAGATGAAATATGGTGCATTTTTTGTGTTCAACTTGAATGTAAAAAATGTATAGAATGTGGAGAGTTAGAAATATTAGATAATATGACAAAGCACGATAAAAAATTATACTGTAATCCTTGTTATAAGAAAGTTATTAAAAAATGTAATCGTTGTGAAAAGAAATATCACAAAAATTATATAACTAAATCTACAAGTAATAATTTATTATAATGTAAAAAATGTTATGAATCTCTTTTTGCTAAATGTGGATTATGTGACAAAGAACTACAGAAAAAAGATAATCCTAAGCGTGGATTAGATAATAAATATTATTGTAAAAAGTGTTTTAAAGAAAGATTTTCTATATGTGATGGATGTGGAACTGTTTGCTATCACGAAGATATACGATTAAATGAAGAAGATGGAAAAAACTATTGTCCACAATGCTGGAGACGATTTGCTCCTATAAAAGACTATAATTATGTTCCACAGTATAATTGTAAAAAACTGCCATGGGAAAATACATTATTTTTAGGATTAGAATTAGAAATTGATACACCAGAAGGAGAACTACCTGAAATGATAGCAACTCAATTTCAATCTTATTTGAAAAAAGAAAAAATTGCAGAGTATATTTACTTTAAACATGATGGAAGTATAGAAGGGTTTGAAATAGTAACACATCCTATGACTTCACAGTTTATACATAAAAAACTAAGATTAAAACCTATGTTAAGTTGGTTAAAAGTACATAAGTGTAAGTCTTATGATAGCGAACATTGTGGTTTACATATTCACGCTAATAAAAAGTTTTTTAGAGAGATAGATATAGTAAAGTTAAGATTGTTCTTTAAAACTAACTGGGAACCTATTATAAAATTTGCACAAAGAAACGGTAAAGGGATGAATTTCTGTCAACCTGACCCATCAACTATTAAAGATATTATAAATTGTAAGACACCACATGGTAGATATTGGGGTATAAATATAAATACTGGAAGTAAAGGAACAGTTGAATTTAGAGTATTTAGAGGAACTTTAAGACACGAAAGACTATTAGCATCCTTACAATTCGTAGATGCTATTTGCCACTTCGTTAAAGCTGTAGGTATTACTTCTTTAATTGAAGGTAAAGAAAAGAAAAAATCTTGGGAACCGTTTTTAAAATGGATAAAAGAGTCCAATAGATATGATCATTTAGTTAGATTGATAAAAAAAGGTAAGTTAAGATAAAGGAGGGTTTATGTGTTTAATTGTAGTTAAACCAAAAGGAGAAAAACTGCCACTAGAACGCTATCTAAAAAATGGTGCAGATAAAAATGCTGATGGGATAGGTGTTTCCTATTGGAAAGTGGGAGAGGATGAAGTTCATATCAAAAAGAATTTTAAAAATATTGAGAGTTTTCTAAACTGGATGAATCAAACTATTAAAGAAGAAGATGCATTAGTAATCCATTTTAGATTGGCAACTCATGGTTTAAAAGATAAAGGAAATAGACATCCTTTTCCTATAACCTATAATAAAAAATTGTTAAGAGAGACAGAATTAACTTGTCAAATGGCAGTATCACATAACGGAATATTAACTCAATATGATAGTGACCAAACTTACTCAGATACTCAAAAATTTGTAGTAGATATTCTAGCAGATGAGGCAATAAAAAATAATTTAGATAGCCCAGCTGTACAAAAACTAATAGATGAGTTTTTAAATAGAGACAGATTAGCTATTTTAAAGAAAGATGGACTTATCCAACTTTTTGGAGAGTTTGAAGAGGAAGATAAATTATATTATTCCAATACTGGTTATAAATGGGGGAAATATACTGCTAGTTATGGTTTAGGCGAGCTTTGGACTCCAGATAAAGGTTGGGTAAGAGAGCCTGAAAATACCCCAACAAAAATAACTCATATAACTAAAGAAGGATGTGCAGTTTATTTTGCGTTATGTGATGGATGTACTCTTAGAAAAAGTGTTATGTTCGTAGAACATAAAGGAGAGTATTATCAGTTATGTAAAAAATGTAGGAAAAATCTAAAAAAAGGTTATATAAATCTTATTACAAATAATGATCCTGATGAAAAAACTGAAGAACCTTGTGATAATTGTGGTGAGTCTTTTCCAAAAGAACAAATTGTTCAAAACGTAGAATGGAGACTTTGTCCAGATTGTGATAAAGTATTTGATTTAAATGGGAAAAAATAAGGAGAAATAATGCCTGAAACAAATTGGGTCACTTTTGATACATCTGAAAGTCAGGGGTTTACTACTTGGTCTCTTCCACTTGCGATAATATTAAAAAGTTTATTATTAAACAAATTACCTCAATTTTCTCAATATTTAAACTTACATAAAGATAATTTTACAATTACTCTTGAAGAAAATATAGAAAATGTAATAGAAAATATATCAGAAGGAACTATATATGAAGGCAGTATTATATTAGACTTTCTCACTAAAACTAAAAAAATGTATATAGGATATGAAAAAATAGATAATGATATAAATATAGTAAAAATATCATCTAACCCTTTTAATGGAGATAAGTTATGATAGGAAGCTTTTTTGAATGGGTGGTAAAACCATTTGTAAGTCAAGATGAAATACAAGAATTCCCCTCTAATAATACAACTGAAACTGAGCAAATAACCACTATATTTCGTCCATCTACTTTTTCAGAGTATATAGGACAATACAAGGCAAAAAGATTATTGGAAACTTATATGTTAGGAGTTATTAAAAGAAATATAGTATTTCCACATGTATTGATACATAGTTCTCCAGGAATGGGGAAAACTACTTTAGCAAGATTATTGTCTAAAGAATTAAAAGTTAATTTTATAGAAACTATAGCAAGTGAAATTAAAGATGTTGCTAAATTATTAGATTTGATATATAAAGTAAAAGATGGTATATTATTTTTAGATGAGATTCATGCTATGCCAAGAGAAATAGCTGAAAAATTATATCCTATGATGGAAGATTTTCAATTTGATGGAAATAACATACCTTATTTTACTTTAATTGGTGCTACTACAGAATTAGGTGAAATTATTAAAAATAGAAAACCTTTTATGCAAAGATTTAAAATCCCTATTGAATTAGAAAAATATACAATAGAAGATTTAATCATAATAGCAAAACAGTATAAAAATTCCATGTTTCCTAGAGATGAATTAGCTGAAGATAAGTATAGAACTATAGCACAAAACTGTAGATATACACCGAGAATAGCGATAACATTATTGGAATCAACTATTTATTTTGATGGGGATATAGGAGATGTATTAGATGTTTTTGGAATAGTAAAAGATGGATATACTACAAAAGATATAAAGTTGTTAAAGTATATATTAAGTAACAAAACTGGTGTTGGTTTAGATGGATTAGCCAGTTATTTAGATACTTCAGTAGCAAATTATAAGTATGAAATAGAACCTTACTTATTACAAAACGGATTGATAATAAGAACACCAAGAGGTAGGAAAATTAGCGAGCAAGGAATTCAATTATTAAGAGAAATAGGAGATATTGATGTTTAAAGTTGGAGATAAAATAAGATTAAAAGATTATAGTTTATATTCAGACTATGAAAGACATAATGGACAAATAGCAACTATAATAGAAAACTATAGTGGTATAGATTTTGATCATGAAATACAATGGGTTAACGATGGTGATTCAAGTGCTGCACATACAAATAATATGATTTTAGTAACAGAGGGTAAAAATCGTTATGATTATTTATTCAAAGGAGCTTCCTAATGAAATTTAAAAAAGGTGATTGGGTTAGAACAAAAGATGGTAGAGTAGGACAAATAAGATATATAGGTAGATTGAAAAAAATAGGAATAAAAAGACAAACTATATGGAGTAGTTGGGAAATACTTTGGAATGGAAAATTGATACCTGCAAGTCCATTGTCTTATAAAGGACAATTATCTCCAGAAGACCCAAAATATTGTAAAAAGCTAACTCAACACCAAATGTTGAAAAGATTAAGAAAAAAATATAATCATTATTTTCAATATTGTTAAGGAGAACAAATGTTTAAAATTGGAGATAGAATTAAATTACTTCCTAATGAATACAGTTATAGTGATAATGATGAAGACCCAATATGGGATGGTGTGTGTGGGAAAATAATAGGAACAATTAAAAGTATAGAGACTGTCTATACAGACGAATATGAAGAAGAAATAGATGAAGAGGATATTGATAATTATGATAGCCTTACTTGCATACAGTACATTAAAGTAAAATGGGACAACGGACATACCAATAGATATGTAGAAAATGAGTTAGAATATGTAGAAAAAAAAGAACAATATAAAAGATTATTTACAGAGGCGTGGTAATGATAAAAGATGATAGAGTTATATATACAAGTAGAAGATATGTAGATAGTTCCCATAATCCACTTTGGAATGGACAATATGGAAAAATAGTTGGAACTATAACATCAGTTAGTGAAGGGGAAATGTGTTATAGTGTTAAATGGGATAATGAAAATCATAATTACTATCGTATTGACGATTTAACTTTATACGAAAACAAAGAAACTGGAAAGAAAAAATATGATTATTTGTTTAGGGAGGCAGTGTGAGATATTTTATAGGAGATAGAGTTCATTTTCATAATGATAGTAGTCTTCAAGGAATAATAAGAGAGGTTTCCAATAGTTCATATGGAGTAAAATGGGATACTAGTTCTGATATTTATCATCATCTTGATAGTGATATAGTTTTAATAAAAAGATATAAAGATATTCCAGCAAAAGAAAAATATAAACACTTATTTGAGGATATAAGATGATACATAAATTTAAAAAAGGTGATATAATAGAACTTATAAATGATAAGACTATGAGTGCACAAATAGGAGCAAAAGCAGTAGTAACAGGATATGATCAGCTCTATGTTGCGGTTATATGGTTGAAAGAAACTTATTTCTTAAATGGTAAACAAATGAATGGGGGATATTACAAAGATATTTTTAAATTAGTCAAACCTATAACACAAACTGAAAATTTAAAAAGAATGGGAATAATATAATGGATTTTAAAGTTGGAGATAAAGTTAAAGCTATTGATTTTAGTGGTACTTCTGGAAAATATTTAGATAGTGATAAAATATATACTATAAAAGAAATAGATAATGATCCTCCAGCTCTTTTATATTTTGAAAATATACAATCTCATGGATTTTATGCTTATAGATTTATTAAAATAAATGAAGACGGAAAGAAAAATTATAAATACTTATTTGAAAACGCATAAAGGAGGGAAATATGTTTATAGTTGGAACTCGTAAAAGTGAAACTGCCCCTAATTTAGCAGCTCATCTAAAAGATTGTGAAGCTGGATTTACTATACCAGATGAGGAAGATTTCATAGTTAATTATGGAAGATTAGGAATGCAGCATATTGCTAATCTAAATGCTAATAGAAGGGGAGATAAATTAACTCAATTACAAAATTTAATGGCTGCTGGCATAAAAGTTCCACGAATAATTTTAATGAGAAATAATCCATACGATGTCCCAAGATATGAATTCCCTCTTTTAGCAAGAAAAGTAAATCATACTAAAGGAAAGGATATTGTATTTTTAAGAACAAGAGGCAGTTGGTTAAAAAGAAGAAGAAGAGTTGCTAAAAGACAGTATTTTACAAAATATATACCAAAGAGTGAAGAGTTTAGAGTGCATATATTAGGTGACGAAATAGGTGGGATTTCTAAAAAAGTTAAAAATGAAGAAAGCCTTATTCATCATCCTCATATTTGGTGTAGAGATAAAGGATGGATTCAAGTAGAGTATGAAGGGGAATATTATGATGAACTAAAAGAACTATCTATTGAATCTTTAAGAGTATTAGAGTTAGATTTTGGAGCTGTAGATATAATTAAAGGATATGATGAAAAATTTTATGTATTAGAAGTAAATACTGCTCCTCGCTTAAATTGGCGTAGAAGAAAACTATATGTTAAGTTCTTTCGGAAGATGTGGAAAAAATGGGATGAAGAAGGAGAATAAATGTTTAAAGCTGGAGATAAAGTTTGTATTATCAATAATCATAATTGTGTCTGGGGACAAGATTGTGCAGCTTACTGTATAGATAAGATTGGAATAATTGATGAGGAAAAACGCTGGTATAATAGAACTTGTAAAATATTTATATCGGTATCATATAATAATAGTAATAGTCGTTGCCATTTTAGAGAAAGTGATTTAAGACTTGAGAAAGAAACTCAATATCAAAAATTAAAAAGGTTAGAAATAATAAAATAATGCTAAAAAAAGATAAATTAACAATAGAAGATATAGATGAAGTAGTAAGATATTTGTTAGTTCATATGAAAGATTTTAAAGCAGATAAGATGAAAACTATCTATTATCTTGTATATTATTCTGGAATAGCACATGATGAACTAATTACCATAAAAAGAAGTAATTTTGATTTAGATAATTGTTCTCTTAAAATAGAAATTACTGAACATTGGGAACCCAGAACTGTATATTATCCAGAGAATATAAGAGATATGATTAAAGATATATTTGATAGAGAATCAGAAAAAGATAATGCTTTTAATATTACTGAAAGAAACTTGAAAACACCTATTCATGTATTAAAAAATATATATTTTAATGGTAGAAGATTTACTTTTAGAAAATTAAAAGCATCTGGAAAGAAAGGTTAATAATGGCTACCCAATGTAACGGATGTTTTAAAAAATGTGAAAGGAGGAGTTATGAATATCTTCATTGAATTTGATCAATATTATACAGATTCAGATACTTTTCCAGTGCTTGTATTGGGATTGTTTAATACTGACTTGGAGGATGGAGTTTGTCTTGGAATATTAGGGCTATCTCTTTCAATAGGAATAAGGAGGTGAGATAAATGCCTAAATATACTTGGAACCAATTAAGATTTGATACAAGATTTAGAAACTTATGGAACTTAGCAATCTATGAAAAAATTGATTTAGAAGGAATGCCAAATGACTCACGTTTTAAGAAACAATTAGCTATAAAATTAGCTAAACATTTTGGAGTTGAAATACCAGAAAGAGTAAATCAAGAAGATAATAATCAAGATACTAGGCATGAAATATCTTTTGGTCATATAGATTTCCCTTCCGAATTGCCATATATAGGAATAACAGAAATAGGAAGAGATGGCATGATTATAGAAGAAAGGATAAATGATGATGAAAATTAAAGAAAAAGAACTATATAAAAGTTCTACATATGTAGCTCAAAGATATTATCATATTTATAAAAGAGAATTTTTTCAAAAAGGGTTTGATTTAGATGATGTAATGCAAGAAGCAAAAATAGTGGTATTTGAAATGTATAATAAATATAAAGATAAAACATTTACAGAATTGAAAAAAATATGTAATCAAGCAATAGGTTGGGAGTTAAATATGTTATTAAAAACTAAAACTCCATTCATATTAACTTTTGAAGAAGAGATATATGTACCCCCTAAAATGCTTGGTAAAAAACCTAGTTTGTTATTTGAGGTGTTAAAACAACATTGTTCTGAAAAAGAATACAATATATTATTCAAAAAATTTCAAGAGGATAAGACAAATGAAACAATAGGTACAGAACTTGATATTACTAAACAAAGAATTGGTCAAATATTAGCTGATTTATACGGAAAATTAAAAAAACATATAAAATAATAAAAAAAGACCTTTACTTTTTCGTCAAAAAGTATATAAATACTAATGATAGGGCTAATCTTTTAATATATTTTTAATACTATAAAGTAAGGAGGACAAAGTATGGAAATAAAGAAAAATTTATTGATTAAATACTTGGAACTATTGGCATTAAAGGGAGATATTGAAAATAGAGAAGCATTAATTGATATATCCACTAATACTATTGAAAGTGTTATTGGTCATAGTTCTAAAACGCTTGTAGTATATGGTAAGTTAAAAGGTGAATTTGATGATATAGGTAAGATAGGTATTGATAACATCCCTTTATTATTAACACTCCTCAAATCATTTCCTACTCATGAATTAACTCTTAAAAAGGACAAAAATAAGTTAGTATTAACATCTTCTGATAAGAAATTGAAAGTATCTATAATGTTAAGAGAACCTGATTATATCGTGAATACTTTAGAAAATAAGAAGATGGATGATTTATTAGAAAAGAGTCAAGGGAATGCTTTTATTTTATTTTTACCTGTAGTTAAGCTAATATACTCTTATATAAATGCACTGGGTTGTGATAAATTAGTTTTGAAAGGAGATAAAAAAGAGTTAAAATTATTGTTAGAAAATAAAGAGAATGAAATAGTTGCTTCTTTTGATTTGGAACAAGAAGTGAAACCTTTCGAAGTAAAATTAATGAGACAAATTACTGCTATATTGAATGTAGTAAATACTGATATAGAGATATCTATAAAAAATGATTCTCCTATATCTTTAAAAGTAAAAGATGAGGATATGGAAATTACTTATATTATTGCCCCAATAAAAAAAGATTAAGGAGATTATATGTCAGAGTTAAATGATAAGATTTTATATGAAAAATATCGTCCATCTACTTTTGCTGAGTTAATATGTGAAAATAAGGTTTTAATTTTAAAGTATATAGAACAACCTAAAACTTTACCTTCCTTTATATTCTATTCAAGAAAACCTGGAACTGGAAAGACATCTGCAGCTAAATTGATAGCTAAAGAATTGGAATGTGATATACTACAACTTAATGCGAGTGATGAGCGAGGTATTGATACTATTAGAGATAAGATTAAAGGTTTTTCGCAAGCACTTTCCTCTAAACATGGAGTTAAAAGAATGGTATTTTTAGATGAAGCAGATTACTTAACCAGTATAGCTCAAGCTTCATTGAGAAATATAATGGAAGAAATGAGTGGTAATTGTTTTTTCATTTTTACAGCTAATGATATATCTAAAATAATCGAGCCAATAAGAAGTAGATGTATTCAAATTAGTTTTGATGTATTAAGTAAATTTGAAATTTTTAAAAGACTAGCTTATATTTGTAAAGAAGAAAACATAGAACAATTTGGTGAAGTAGATTTGAGATTATTGATAGATAATTATTATCCTGATATGAGGTCTATGATATCATATTTACAAAATTTTAAATTAACAGGAGAAAAACATAAAGAAGATGAGTATCATATTTTTTTAAAAAACATTAAAGATAAGAATATCGAATATATTTATGACAAAGTATATGCTGGACAATTTAATATAATGGGATTTAATAAATGGTTATTTAAAGAAATATTTGACCATTATAGTGAATATGGTTATGAAAAAGCTAGTAAAATAGCTTTATTATTAGCAGATACAGAGAAAAGTTGGAATTTAGGAACTAATCTTTCAATAGTTTTTCTTGCTAATATATTGAAAATAGGTGAGATAATATGATTAAAAAGATTTTATTAATAAAGATAGATGGAAAACTTCCTAATCTTGCTTTGGAAAAGATAAAAAAATATTATTTAGATAAAGGGTGTGAAATATATGAAAACTATAAAACTGCACCAAAAGTAGATAAAGTATTTGTATCTTGTATATTTACCGAAAATAGAGATGAATGTAAATTTTGGGAAGGGAAAGCAGAAATAGGAGGTAGTGGTTGGGATTTTGCTCAAGATAAAGATGGACATCTTATCCAATTATCTAAATCTGAACTTCCTCCAGAAATAGAAGATGTTAAACCGAAAATAAATTGGGGATTTACTACAAGAGGGTGTATAAGGAATTGTGAATTTTGCATAGTACCAAGAAAAGAAGGAATAATACATTCAGTTGGAGATATATATGATATTTGGGATGGAAAAAGTGATACTATAACTATAATGGATAATAATATTTTAGCGTTAAAAAAGCATTTTTTCCATATTACCGACCAAATATTAAAAGAAGGATTAAAAGTAGATTTTAACCAAGGTCTTGATATTAGGTTATTAAATGATGATATAGCTAAAAGGTTAGGAGAAGTTAAAGGTGTAGATTATAGGTTTGCATTTGATAATCTTGATGTAAGAGATGCAGTATTAGAAGGAATTAAATTATTACAAAAATATAAAATAAATGCTGCTTTTTGGTATGTTTATTGTGATGAAGATTTTGAATCTGCTATGGAGCGTTTAGTTATATTAAAAAGATTTAAACAAAGACCTTACTTAATGAGAGATAAAAGGGTAAGAGGAATAAAGAAGTTTACTTTATTATCTGGTTGGGTAAATTCTATGGTATATATTCATACTATGGATTTTTATGATTATATAGCTATGAAAGAAAATAAAAAAAGCACTATAAAAGAAACCGAAAAAGCTATGGAAATATTTTAAAATGATATATTTTTTTGATATTTTAAAATCTATATATAGTAAGTCTAAAATCGACCTTGAACTAGACATAGGGATGAATATAGCTTTATGTAAATGGCTATCTTACGATACAGATAACCTCCCATACCTCGCTAGGATAGTCCCATTTCTCTATTATATGGCTCCTAAGAGGTTTTTTTACCTATTATATACCTCTATACCCCCTAAACCAAGAACACCCTTCTTAAAGCGAATATTGAAAGAAAAGGTTAAAAAGGAGGGTAAACTCTATGAAAAGATACAGTATGTATTAGGATGGAGTAAAAAGGAGTTAGATTATAATAAACCTATATTAAATAAAATTATAAAAGTTTCCGAATGGAAGAGAAAGTTGGGGTTAAAATGACCTTCGATAAACAGATACAAAAGGTATTGGAGAAAGAGTTGCCTTGTTTTCATAGTATGATGCCACAGGGGGCTAAATGCGTTAAATGTGCTACTAATATATCTAAAGTTAAAGCCACCATAAAGACTATCATAAAAGAGAGTTTGCCGAAGAAGAAAGAGGTGTGGGTAGAGAAAATAAAGTATGAAGAAGGAAAAGAAGATGGACATAATGAGTGTCTTGACGAAATACATAAGAGGTTAGGAATATGAGTATCAGCTCAAAAATAAAAGTATTAAGAAAATATAGGAATAAAGAACAACCTATTACTAGTGGTGATGAATACCATATAGACCATACAATAGAAATGTTAGGTAATATTAAAAATACTAAAGAATTAAGAAAAATAGTAAGTGCTTTTGGAGTAGAACCTGATTCTGTTATGTCTTGCGTAATGGCACTTCAAGCATTTTTATCAGGTGGTCAATTATGAACATATTTATATTGGAAGATAATCAAGAAAGAATTAAAGTATTTAGAAAATATTACCCAAAGGCAGATATATATACTAATGTTATAGATGCTAAAAATCATATTAAAGATAAAAAATATGACATAATATTTCTAGATCATGATTTAGGAAATGATATATATGTACCTTCTGAAAGAGAGGATACTGGATATCAATTTGCTAAATATCTGGAAAAAGAGATAGATATATCTTTTATAAATATTATTATTCATTCCTGTAATCCAGTAGGTGCGAGAAATATAAGAAATATATTAGGAAAAGGTACTTGTATCCCCTTCCCTAACTTTTTTAAAGAAAAATAACTCTTTACTTTTTCCAAAAAAAGTATATAAATAGAGTAGAGAGGTTAATATATACCTATGAGACATAAAGAAGAAAAATGCTTTAATTGTAGTAAAACTTTGAATAATAAAAAAGTGTACATATTGTATAGTTTAATTGTAAATACTAATGTAAGAAGTCATTTTATAGGATTGTTAAAGTTGATAGAAGGATTGGCAGATCATTTGATGGATAAATATATTCATCTTAGTGCTTCACAAGTAATATTACTTAGACCTGATATATTAGAAGAATATTTAGTTATGAAATTAAAACCAGAACACCCTATATTTTGGTATTTAGTTGATCATTTAGTTTGTATAGAGTGTTACAAGAACTATGCAAAATTAGTTCCAGTGAGGTAAAACATGAAAGATGACAAAGGAGCACCAATATAATGAAACCAACTGATTTTGCAAGAGAAGGATTAGATTGGTTAATAGACTAGGAGTAAAGTATGGATGCAAAAGAGTTTTTAAAGTTCTATGAAGACAAATTAGTAAAAGAAGAAATCAAAATATTCACTCTTAAAGGAGGAGAATATTCTGGAGAAATAAATAGATTTTTAAATTTCGAAAAATTAGCTGAAGAATTAAGTCTTCATCCACTTGAAGTAGCTTGGGTATATGCGATGAAACATAAAGATGGAATAGCTACTTTTATTAAAGACAAGAAAGTTAAATCTAACGAAGACGTAATTGGAAGAATTAATGATTTAAGGAACTATTTAGCTCTTATTGCTGGTATGATAGAAAAATATCGTAGCTTACCTGAAAAGCATAAATGGTTTCTAGAGAGATTTAAAAATGGAACAGCTAAATAACAATATAAACTGGTGTATAGAATGTAAAGATAGTATAACCCCCACCTCTAATTATGTATATAAGAATGGGTTATATTATCATTTATTTTGTTATCTTCAAAAGCTAGGAATTACATTACCTTTAAACTTTGATGAAGCTATTTATATTCCAGAAGATGATATAGTATAATGGATATATTTATTTTTCCTTGTGACCATTGTAATATAAGAAAAAAGTGTGAAGATTATAGTAAGATGTATGATGAAGCCATAAATTCTGGTATTATACATAAACAAGTTTTTTCTGTAATATATAATATATTTTGTATAAACTATGACAAAAAAAATAGTATTAGTTGATCACGGAATACTTATGTTTAGATCAATATATAGTTGGAGAGTGAAAAAAGAAAAATGGAATTCTCCTACTAGAATATATATGATTTCACTTATAGCTAATTTAAAAAGATTAAATTTAAATAAGGAAGATACTGTAATTATTGCTATAGATAGTCCTAAAGGCTCTTGGAGAAAAGACATAGTTAATGAATATAAAGCTAACAGAAAAGATATTAGAAAGAAACAAACAGATGTTCCTTGGAAATATTGGTTTGATGAATTTCATAAAATGTTATTAAAAATAGATATGGCTACT